>JAESGH010000100.1_pt1 | contig 286562 bp, 263 predicted proteins | sample 9269641 | NCBI WGS metagenome assembly JAESGH01 (sample SAMN14515345, study PRJNA621665) | algae metagenome | isolation source: Phormidium tanganyikae FI6-MK23 and co-occurring heterotrophs from granitic... | place: USA: Fort Irwin, California | collected 1998-05-24
CGAACAGAGAAGTTAAGTCCCTTATGGCCGATGGTACTGCATATCGCGGGAGAGTAGGTAGCTGCCATATTTATTACTAAAAGCCTTTGCATTTATTTGCAAAGGCTTTTTTTATGCCCGTAACTCAATCCTTCAAAAGCAATCCTTCAAAGCAATCCTTCAATGGGGATATCTACTTCTCCTTTTTTATTAGTTCAGGAAAGACTTTTCTACCGTCCTCACATTAAAAAATTTCAAACCAATCAGGAAGAATTTTTAAGGTCATTGGTTTAACCTAACTTATTAAATTACACCTATGAATTTTCTTATTCTTCTGATTTCACTGTTCACGCCTGATCCCACTCTTAATAAATATCATATTAGCGGAACTGCTCAGGGAACTACTTATTCAATAACCTATTACTCCACCGATTCTGTCTTTTTAAAAAAAGATGCTGATAGCATATTCCGGAATCTTGATCAATCCTTATCTCTATATCAACCCAATTCCCTCATCAATAAATTTAATTTTTCCAAAAGAAAATCCATCGCGGATTTTCACCTCACTGCAGTAGTTGAAAAGGCAATCGAAATAAATCAACAGACCTCAAAGCTCTTTGATATCACTATTAAACCTTTAGCAGATGCATGGGGTTTTGGAACTAATTCCCATCAAAATCCTCCCACCCAAAAACAAATCAGGAAATTATTGAAATGTGTAGGATCCGATAAATTGATTACAAAGCCAGGGTATATTATTAAATCCAGGTCTTGTGTACAAATAGACCTTAATGGTATTGCTCAGGGATATTCCGTAGATGTAATAGCCAATCATCTTCGAAAGCTTTCTCTTAAATATTTTATCATTGAAATAGGTGGTGAGATCTTTACAGAAAGCACTCATCCTGATGGTTCTCCTATGAAAGTAGATATTGAAATTCCATCCTCTGAAATCCAGGAACCACCCTCTTTCATCCAGATAAATCTTCCACCAGGAGCATTGACAACTTCAGGAAGCTACAGGAAATATTACCTCAACAACAACAAGGTTATTTCTCATATAATTAATCCTTTAACCGGACAGGCAACTGTTTCTGGTATTATAAGCGTCACAGTATTTGCAAAAGATGCAATAACTGCAGATGGATTTGATAATGCCTTCATGCTGATGTCTATAAGCCAGGCAAAAATTTTTCTTGAAAACCATCCTGAACTTGCCGCAATGTTTGTTTATGTTGACGAATCGGGAACCATAAATAAATATGCATCTTCTAATTTTCCAATGTCTGAGTATATCAATTCCTTATAACCTATTTTTACGCTAGATAATTTTACTTTGATATTTATCAAAGACCGCCCATATTTAAAAACTATTCTTTAATTAACCTGACGATCATGCGAATATTATTGATGTTTTCCTTACTTCTGATACAAATTCAATTAATCAGTAATGATGAAACAGACCGTGATAAAAAATGGAAGTCACTTTTTGATGGAAAGACTTTAAATGGTTGGTCAGTAAAGGCAGGCAGTGCATTTTATGAAGTCAAAAATGGAGTGATCATCGGGACTACTGTTCCGGGTTCTCCCAATACTTTTCTTGCAACAAATACTACTTATAAAAATTTTATTCTGGAGTTTGAATTTTTTGTTGAAGATACTTCTGTGAATTCCGGAGTTCAGTTCAGAAGCCGTTTAGATGTTGAAGGAAACAATGGAAGAGGAAGAGTTTATGGATATCAATATGAACTGGATCCTTCATTGCGCTCCTGGACCGGTGGAATATATGACGAAGCAAGAAGAGGATGGTTGTATCCTGTTAGCAATAATGATGTGGCAAGAAGAGGATATAATTATCGTGCATTCAACACTGCAAGGATTGAATGTTTTGAAAACTATACCCGAACTTATTTAAACGGAATACTTACTTCTCAGCTTGTAGATACAATTGTGGAAGAAGGATTTATCGCATTGCAGGTTCATAGTATTCAGAAGCCGGGACAGGAAGGGAAAAAAATATATTGGAAAAACATTCGTATTAAAGATCTGGATGAGGTTCCAATGGAGGATGCAACCAAAGCTCCTGTTATTAACCTTATTCCCAATAATCTTTCCGAATGGGAAAAAAAATCCGGTGTTCGTTTGCTTTTTGATGGCAAATCTTCTGCCGGATGGAAAGCTGCCTATAAGGAAGGATTTCCATCAAAAGGATGGAACATTCAAAATGGGATATTAAGTGTTGAAGCATCTGAAGGAGGTGAATCCACCAACGGAGGAGATATAGTAACCCTGGAGGAATTCAAGGCTTTTGATCTGAGTTTTGATTTTAAACTTAGTCCTGGTGCAAATAGTGGTGTAAAATATTTTGTTACCTTAAAAGAACAAAGTACCGGTTCCGCTATAGGATTGGAATACCAGTTGCTTGATGATGAAATGCATCCTGATGCAAAGTTGGGCAGAGATGGGAATAGGACCCTTGCATCTTTGTATGACCTAATGACTTCAAGAAAGCAGGAACGTTTTTATAATAAACCGGGTTCCTGGAACAGGGGTAGAATTGTGGTATATCCCAACAATAAAGTGGAGCATTATCTTAACGGCGTAAAAGTTTTGGAATATCAAAGAGGTTCACAGGAGTTTAAAGATCTAGTTGCAATCAGTAAATATAAGGTCTGGGAGAATTTTGGAGAAGCACCTGCTGGAAGAATTCTACTCCAGGATCATGGAAATAAAGTTGATTTCAAAAGTATAAAAATTAAGGAGCTGTAAGCAGTGCGCTGATGCCTGACCCTTCTATAACCCGAATTGCAATTCTTGTAAATCCCAAAGCAGGAAAAGGTCGAGCTGGAAATGTTCTTTCAGAAGTATTGAAACTTGCTGAAGATTTTGATCATACTATTTTCACAACCATCTGGCCGGAAAGTTTTAAAGAATTTTCTGATGTCTTTCTTATTGGAGGAGACGGCACACTTAATTATTTTATCAATCAATATCCCGGAATCAGTTTACCCATTACACTTTTCAAGGGTGGAAGCGGGAATGACTTCGCATGGAAACTATATGGAAACATTTCCGTTAGACAACAGTTTCTAAATGCTATTAATGCTAAACCTAAAAATATAGATGCGGGCATCTGTAACGGAAAACTTTTTTTGAATGGAGTTGGGATTGGATTTGATGGCTCTATCGTAAAATCAATGGGTGAAAAGAGATTCATTTCTGCAGGGTTTATAGCCTACTTATGGACAGTAATAAAACACCTGTTTTTTTATAAGGAAGAAGTTGTTGAAATTAAGTCAGGAAATTTTTATCGGAAGGATCGGTTATTCATGGTTACAATTGCTAATGGATCCCGATATGGCGGAGGATTTATGGTATCTCCGGAATCTGTAATAAATGATGGTTTGCTGGAGATAATTTCCATTGGCAGAATTAATCCAATAAAAAGGATTTTTTACCTGCCTGCCATGATGAAAGGCAAACATCTAAAAGAAAAGTTAACATCGTTTGAAAAAGGAGTATCAGTAAGAATAAGTTCTCAAGTTAAACTTGCCGCACATTGCGACGGGGAACTAAAGGAGGATCATAATTTTGATATTACTATTTTGCCAGGCAGGTTTTTATTTCGGTATTAATTAGTCCACCTCCTGGCCGGTAGATGCCCTCCACAAATAGAACCAGTCTTCTCTTGTCAAAGCAATATTTAATGCTTCAGTTGCAGCTGAAATTCTATCCATTCTTGAAGTTCCCAAAACAGGGATTATGCCGGAAGGGTGTTTGATCAGCCAGCTAAGCAATATTATATCGGGAGTTGTATTGTATTTTTCTGCCATTAAGGTTGCCATGGCAGCAATCCTTAAATGAGTTTCATTCCCTGATTCGGGATTGAACAGATTACCTCCGCCAAGTGGCGACCATGCCATGGGAACCAGTTTCTTCTCCTGGCACTGGTCTAATGTACCATTCAAAAATGCAGTAAGGTTCACAATCGAAACTTCAATCTGATTTGCTACGAGCGGAAATCTGCTGTTTAGCAGATTTAACTGGCAGGCATTAAAATTGGAAACGCCAAACTGAAGAACTTTTCCTGCATTCTTAAGTCTTGTAAATGCCTCTGCTACTTCATCAGCATCAAGTAATGGATCCGGACGATGGATTAATAAAACATCAATATAATCTGTATGGAGGTTAACTAAAGATTTTTCGGCGGAAGTAATAATATGTTGAAAAGAGGTATTATAAGATTTGATTTTGTTTTCAGGCCTGTTATCAGAAACCAGATTAATACCGCATTTGGTAATGAGTTTCAAACCAGTTCTAATGGAAGAATTTCCTGCCAGAGCCTTTCCGAAATCCTGCTCCGTTGTATAGTCTCCATCAATATCAGCATGGTCAAAGGTGTTTATTCCCAATGAGATGCAATGATCAATAATTTCCCGGTATTGGACAGTTGTAAATTTTGATCCCCATGCTCCCCATTTCATAGTACCTGCGATCAATGGAGAGAAGATATGTGTAGAATTCATTGATGTCAGAGGTTTACATAAAAAAAATCCTTTCGTAAAGAAAGGATTTTGTCAGAGATGTATGGAAAGATATATTAATAATCTTTGTTGTAACCGCCACCACCGCCTCTGTTGAAGCCGCCGCCGCCGCCGCCGCCTTTGTTGTAGCCTCCACCGCCGCCGCGATTTCCGCCACCGCCGCCGCCGCCAAAGCTTCTTTTCTTAAAGCCGCCGCCGCCACCACCTGAACCAGCTGGTTTCGGTTGAGCTTCATTGACGATGATCTTACGACCTAAAACTTCGAAATCATAAAGACTACTGAGAGCGTTTTGAGCTTCTGCATCTTCAGGCATTTCAACAAATCCAAAACCTTTTGAGCGACCGCTAACTTTGTCCTGGATAATTTTTGCTGAAGTAACAGAACCGTACTGCTCGAAAAGTGTTCTGAGGTTCTCATCCGTCATCTGCCAGGAGAGATTTCCTACATAAATGTTCATTGTAACTGGTATTTATATTGACAATAAAAATCGATAATGAAAGCTGTTACTGCAACGAACTGAGGAAACCAGTATACAGGTAAGACTGCAGATCTTGAGAACACTCTACATTAATCCCTATGAAGATAAGGATATTATTTAATTACCAAAAAAAACTATTGACCCTGAAAAAGGGGGAAAATCGAGGGAAAATTGAATAAAAAATATGAACGGCGAGTTGGAAGATCTGATGAAATTCTGCGAGAAAGTAAAATCCTGAGACAAAGTGAAATCTTGAGAAAAAAGAGAGATTCCGGATAAAAGAAATTCCGGATAAAGAGAATCACGGGTTAAAGTGTCAGGATAAAGAAAAAAGCCTGCAACAATGTTACAGGCTTTTTAAGTTTATTCTCCGATCACTTCGAAGTCAAGTTCAGTAGAATTACCATTACCGAAATCGATATTGGCTTTGTAGCTACCAAGTTCTTTAACCTCATCAACGATTGAAATTTTTCTTCTGTCGATCTCGTAACCTTTTTGTTCACGGATCGCTCTGCTGATCTGAAGAGTAGTAACAGAACCGAAGATCTTCCCGCTGGTACCGGTCTTAGCACCGATTTTAACAGGAGCTTCTTTCAGCTTGGCAATAACCTGGTTGATTTCAGCCAGCATTGCTGCTTCTTTTTTACGGATCTGTTTCATTCTCTCTTCCAACTGTTTCATGTTGGAAGGACTAGCTTCCAGGGCCTTTTTCTGAGGGATCAGAAAGTTACGGGCGTAACCGTTACGTACTTTCACCACTTCATTGGCGGCACCGAGATTGTCAACATCTTGTATTAATATTACTTCCATGGTGGCCTCCTATTTTAAAAGGTCTGTTACATAAGGCAACAACGCCATCTGGCGAGCTTTCTTTACTGCCTGTGAAACCTTACGCTGGAACTTCAGAGAGTTACCAGTGATACGGCGAGGCAATAATTTACCTTGTTCATTTAAAAATTTCTTCAGGAACTCAGCGTCCTTGTAGTCGATGTACCGAATACCCATTTTCTTGAAACGGCAGTACTTCTTCTTGGGTTTGTCAGCTTTGATCGCTGTCAGGTACTTAATTTCATTAGCTTTTGCCATGATTAACCCTCCACTTTTTCGGTTCCTGATGCTACACCACTTCTCTTTCTTGTATTGTACTCGACGGCGTATTTATCGAGTGCTGTAAACATGTGACGCATAACATTATCGTCACGCAGAAGCTGGATCTTCAGCTTCTCATTGAAGTTGGTTGGCGCTGTATACTCCATTACCCAGTAAAGACCAGTGGTCTTCTTGGCAATAGGATAGGCCAGTGATTTCAGTCCCCATGGGTTCTCGTGCAATACTTCACCACCATTCTCAGTTACGAGGGTTGTGAATTTTTTCTGAGCCGCTTTGTATTCGTCGTCAGAAAGCACAGGGGTAAAAATCACCATCAATTCGTAATTCTGCATTACCCTGATTTTTGTTTATAAATAATTGTTTTGAAACGGGGAGCAAAGGTAAGGTAAATGAAGTAATTTCAGACAGTACATGTCAAAATTTCCTATTCGGCTGGAAATCACTCAAATGGCACCAGCTTTGGTACATATTCCGCAAAATTACCTGTTTTATGCAAAAAGGTTCCATCAGAGTCCAAACCGAGAATATATTTCCTATTATTAAAAAGTTCCTCTATTCAGATCACGAGATCTTTCTAAGAGAACTTATCAGTAATGCAGTTGACGCCACCCAGAAAATCAAAACCCTTTCTTCAATCGGTGATGCTAAAGGGGAACTGGGTGAATTAAGAATTGATGTTAAGCTGGATAAAGAAGCAAAAACCCTGACCGTGTCCGACAGGGGAATCGGAATGACAGCTGAAGAAATTGACCGATATCTTAACCAGGTAGCTTTTTCCGGAGCTGAAGAGTTTCTCAATAAATATAAAGGTCAGAATGAGAATAATATCATTGGTCACTTTGGTCTGGGGTTCTATTCTTCTTTCATGATCAGTGAAAAAGTTGAAGTAGTTTCCAAAAGTTATAAAGAAGAAGCTCCGGCAGTAAGATGGGAATGTGATGGTAGTCCGGAATTCACACTCGAAGAATCATCGAGAGAGTTCAGAGGAACCGATATCATCATGCATGTAAATGAAGAGAGCCAGGAGTTCCTGGAATCTGACAGAATCAAAGCCATCCTTGAAAAATTCTGTAAGTTTCTACCTGTTCCTATTTTCTTCGAAGACAACCAGATCAATAATACAAATCCCGCCTGGACAAGAAAACCTTCGGAACTGACTTCTGAAGATTATCAGAATTTTTACCGTGAATTATATCCGTTCAGTGAGGCTCCTCTTTTCTGGATTCACCTGAATGTGGATTATCCATTCAACCTAACCGGCATCCTTTATTTCCCGAAGATCAAACAGAGTTATGAAATTCAAAAGGATAAAATCCAGTTGTACAGTAACCAGGTTTTTGTTACTGATGAAGTGAAAGATATTGTTCCGGAATTCCTGATGCTCTTGCATGGAGTAATCGACAGTCCTGATATTCCTTTAAACGTTAGCCGCAGTTACCTTCAGGGAGATCCGAATGTAAAAAAGATCAATAATCATATTACCAAAAAGGTTGCTGATAAATTAGAAGAGATCTTTAATAAAGACAGGAAAGAGTTTGAAGAAAAGTGGGAGAGTCTTGGTTTGTTTGTCAAGTATGGTATGATGACCGACGATAAGTTCCTGGAGAAGGCAAATCGTTTTCATATCATGCAGGATGCTTCTGAAGAAACTTTTTATACACTTGAAGAATACAAAACTCAAACGGAAGCCCTTCAAAAAAATAAAGATGGTAAACTTGTAATACTTTATACTACAAATCCTGTTCAGCAAGACAGTTATATAAAAGCTGCAAATGCACGGGGTTATAAAGTAGTAAGACTTGAAACTATGGTCGATGCTGCTTTTCTTAACCAGATGGAAATGAAGTGGGAGAACGTTCATTTTACGAGGGTAGATGCAGATATCGCAGAAAACCTGATTGATAAAAATGAACAGGTTGATAGTGTTTTAAACGAAGAACAGGCAAATAAACTTAAGGATCTTTTTAACCTGCAGCGTCCAAAATTAAATGTGACTGTTGAGGTAAAAGGTTTAAGTGCCGATGCACCACCGGTAGTTGCAACCCGTCCGGAGTTTATGAGAAGAATGAAAGATATGTCGGCTATGAGCGGACCAATGGGAAGTTTTTATGCAAACATGCCTGATGAAGTTACGTTGACAGTTAATGGTAATCACCCTATCTATCAGCAGGTACTCAATAATGAAAACGGCAAGCAGGAAAAGGTCGTAAAAAACCTGGCTGACCTGGCCCTGTTATCGCAGGGATTGTTAACAGGAAATGATCTTACTGCTTTCATAGAAAGAAGTGTAGACCTGATGAATTGATAAATTGTAAATTTAGTTAGAGAGCCCTGGATTAACCGGGGCTTTTTCATTTGATAGGCGAAAATCAATGATCTTTAATTGAAGTTGCTTTCTTCCGTTCCATTCATTTTCGTCGAGTGTATAAACTATATCAAATGGTTTTCCTGATTCAATGCAGGGATACTTGTGAGCGATCTGAAAACCAATACCTGTAAACATGATATTATTCTGTTTGATCGAAAACCTGATATGATTTTCCTTCACAATTTTACATCCGTAATTGATACAGTTTCTGGTAACAAATACGGGCTTCAGATTATCAGGACCAAATGGTTCCATCTGGTGCAGGATATTATAGAAAACCTGGTTAATATCTTCAAAATCAAGTTCCGCATCAATCACAATTTCCGGTGTTAACAGATCGGCTGTAATTGAGGAAGCAACTACCTCTTCAAACCGTTGCTGGAATTCTGGAATTTTTTCAATTTCCAGGGTCATACCGGCAGCGTAAAAATGACCTCCGTATCCAAGCAAAAGATCTTTGCACTGGTGGATTGCTTCATATACATTGAACCCTGAAACGCTTCTTGCAGATCCCGCTGCATATTCACCTGACTGTGTAAGTACAATTGTAGGACGGTAATAATGATCGATCAGTCTGGATGCCACAATTCCAACAACTCCTTTATGCCAGTGAGATTGATACAATACGGTTGACTTTCTTTCAACCAGTGAATGATCGTTATGTATAATTGATAAAGCTTCTTCTGTAATTGACTGGTCAGCTATTCTGCGGTCATCGTTGTCGTCCCGAAGCATTTCAGCATATTCAAGTGCTTCAGCATAGGATGGCGCGATAAACATTTGAACTGCTTTTTTCGCATCATCCATTCTTCCTGCAGCATTGACCCTTGGAGCGATCATAAAAACCAGGTTGGTGATCTGCAGGTCTTTATCAAAATTGCTGAGATTTTTTATTGCGCGAATCCCGTGATTGGGATTTTCATTGGCTTTCTTCAAGCCGTAAAATGCCATGATCCTGTTTTCACCGGTCATCGGAACAATATCTGCTGCAATGGCGGTTGCCAAAAGGTCAAGGTATTGATGAGGATAGTCTTCCGGGAGATCCAATACTTTTGATAATGCGGTAATCAATTTATATCCTACACCACATCCGCACAATTCCTTAAAAGGATAATTACAATCGGGCTGTTTGGGATTTAAAATTGCTGCAGCATTTGGAAGAATAGTATCCGGAAGATGGTGGTCACAAACAATAAAATCGATATTCAGTGAACCGGCATATTCAATCAGGTCGACTGATTTAATTCCACAATCGAGCGATATGATCAAAGTGAACCCGTTCTCAGAAGCATGATCGATACCTTTCCTGGAAACTCCGTATCCTTCCCTGTAGCGGTGAGGGATATAATAGTCTACTAGTTCCTGGTCGTAAACAGATCTCAGGAAACGGACCATACACGCAACAGAAGTTGTTCCATCTACATCGTAGTCTCCAAAAACGAGGATTTTTTCCTTTGATTCGAATGCTTTTAAAATTCTTCGGATGGCCTTGTCCATATCCTTCAGGAGCCAGGGATCATGAAGATCTTCTAATTGCGGACGGAAATAGGACTTTGAAAGATTATAGGATTCAATACCTCTTTGCACGAGGATCCGGCAAAGTTTGTCGTTGATCTTCAGGGATTGCTGTAATGCGGCAACCTTAGTTTCATCTGCATCTAAAACTTTCCATCTCTTCTCTATAGGCATGCCTCGCTAATATTTACGGTCTGTAGTAAATCGTACCAGTTCTTCCAGGGCCATTTTAATTTCGGGGTTATCGAAGTCCTGAAGAATGGCAAGTGCTTCATCCCGGTATGCTGTCATTTTCTGTTCAGCATAGGAGATGCCTCCTGATTTCTTCACAATATCAATTACTTCTGCGACTTTTCCAGCGTCTTTATTCTGATTTTTGATAATGTAGATCAGTTTTTTGCGGGTGGGTTTGTCGGAATTATTGATAGTATATATAAGTGGTAGTGTAAGTTTCTTTTCCTTGATGTCGTTCCCGGTTGGTTTACCGACATCTTCTGAGCCGTAATCAAAAAGGTCGTCCTTGATCTGGAAGGCGATCCCTACTTTCTCGCCGAAATTCCTGAGTTTTTCTGCTGTCTCTTCATTTCCGGTGGTCGAAAAAGCGCCGGCAGCACAGGCAGAAGCGAGTAAGGAAGCTGTTTTGTTCCGGATGATTTCAAAATATATTTCTTCACTCAGGTTAAGGGAACGCGATTTTTCAATTTGAAGCAATTCGCCTTCGCTCATCAGTTTTACAGCGCGGGAGAGGAGTTGTAAAATGCGGAAATCATTATGGTCGAGAGATAATAATAATCCCTTGGCAAGTAAATAATCTCCGATGAGTACGGAAATTTTTGCTTTCCAAAGGGCATAAGTTGAAAAGAATCCTCTTCTTTCAAATGATTCATCCACTACATCATCGTGAACAAGTGTGGCTGTATGAAGTAATTCAACCAGGGAAGCGGCACGATAGGTAGAGCTGTTAACGGGGCCGCTGAGTTTGGCGGATAGCATTACAAACATAGGTCTGAGCTGCTTTCCCTTCCGGTTTACAATAAATCTCATGATCCGGTCTAGCAAAGGAACCTGGCTCTTTACAGCTTTTTTGAACTCTTCTTCAAAAACAATAAGTTCCTCTTTTAATATGGATTGTGCTAGATTCATCGTGAAAAGTGCAGCAAATTACTACTTCTCATTTTATTGTTAACACATTATTTAGATGATTAAAATCAGTTCTTGTTGTTGACTTACTTTTAGTTATGAGGGATTTTGGCATTTAAAAAATTTGCTAAATAACTTTCAATTAATACTTTTGTGCGAAGTTGGGTATTTGTATTCTTAATTTTTCACATAAAATCTAGTTATGGCAAGCAAAAAGTACACAGGTTTATTCGTACTACTATGCCTGATGTTATCATCTGTCTTTGCTCAAGAGGGGCAGACCGGTTATAATTATCAGGATTCCTCTGTTGTTCCCGCGAAAAGATTACCACAGCACACTGAATTCATGGCTAATAATTATGCCTACCCTGCAAAACCAAGAAACCAGTGGGAACTTGGACTGAAGCTGGGAGCTTACAGTATAGCGGGTGATGTTCGCTCAAAGTTTCCGGGATTTGGAGCAGGACTTCACGTTCGTAAAGCATTAGGTTATGTATTTTCATTGAGAGGTGAATTGGGTTACGGAACTACAAAGGGCCTGAACTTCCAGCCATCAACCAACCATCTTAAAAATCCGGCATGGAATGCTTATGGCACCAACGTTCCGGTATTCTACAACTACAAAGCAAACATCTGGGATCTGAACCTCCAGGGTGTTGTTACGCTGAACAATATTCGTTTCCACAAATCTAAGAGTGGATTCAATGTTTACCTGTTTGCAGGTGTAGGCGGTATGATCTATGACACTAAGGTTGATGCTCTTAATGGCAACAATCCTTATGACTTCACTACCATTTACAACAGGTACAATGGCAACTTTAACTACGAGAACAGGAAAGACATCAAAAGTGATCTGAAAGATCTTCTTGACGGTGAATATGAAACTGAAGCAGAAACTGATAATGGTCAGCCACAGGTTTTCGGCGAGCCTTTCCGTTTTGTTACCAATGCAGGTATCGGTGTTCAGTTCAAAGTTTCCCCTCGTGTAAATCTTGCTATCGAAAACAAAATGAATTTTACCAAATCTGACCTGTTAGACGGTCAGCAATGGCAGGAGAACGGAATTGCTGCAATTGCACAAACCCGTGATTACGATGTTACAAACTTCCTTTCTGCTGGTTTGAACATCGCTCTTGGTGGAAAATCTGTTGAGCCTCTCTGGTGGGTTAATCCTCTGGATTATGCTTACAACGAGATCAACAAGCCTAACCACATGAAACTGCCTAAGCCTGTTCTTGATGATGCTGATGGCGACGGTGTAACTGATCAGTTCGATAACGAGCCTAACACTCCGGCAGGTGCTCCTGTAGATGCTCATGGTGTTAGCCGTGATACTGATGGTGACGGTGTTCCTGACTTTAAGGATAAGGAAATGATCACTCCGACTCAGTGCCAGCCAGTAGATGCTGACGGTGTTGGTAAGTGTCCTCCTCCTGATTGTTGCAAAGTGATCGATTCCCTGATGAAATACGGAATCCGTGGTGCTTGTAACATCGGAGATCTTCCAAGCATTAACTTCAGCGGTCGTTCAGTAACTCTGAATAATGACGCTAAAGCATTGCTTTCAAGTGTAGCTCAGAAACTGCGTGATAATGCTGAGTGCCGTATCGCTGTAGTAGGATACTGCTCTTCAAACAAATCACAGCAGCAGCTTAGCTGGGATCGTGTAAATGCTGTTATCAACCACCTGATCGAGAAAGAAGGTATCGGTTCTGACCGTTTCATCTTCAAGTACGGCCAGGAAGGTGGAGACTGCAATACTGTAGATTTCCGCGACGGAACCCAGGAAGAAGGTCCAACAACTGTTCCTGCTCCGCATCCTAACTTAAGAAGAAGAGGTTAATCCATAACTTCATTATAACTGAATAAAACCCTCCAATCGGAGGGTTTTATCTTTAAATTAACTAGGCATTTGATTTTGGGTGAAGGTTTACTTCCATTTTTGTAACATATACCTTATTTTTGCCCACTTTTATGAGATTATCCCTATTGGTTTTCCTGGTCGCCCTGTTCGCAGTATCCTGCTCTAAGTTTGCTAAAGTGCAAAAGAGCACCGACTACGACTATAAACTGCGAATGGCGGAGAAGTACTACGTAAAGAAGGATTACAACCATGCTCAACAATTGTATGAAGAGCTTTTCCCGATCTATAAAGGAGATCCCAAATTTGAAGATATTTTCTATAAGTATGCCTATTGTTCCTTTTACCTGAAAGACTGGATGCAGGCAGAGAATTTATTCAAGCAGTTTGTTGAAGTTTTTCCTACAAGTTCCCGGGCAGAAGAAATGGAGTTCATGAGGGCTTTTACTTTTGCCAAACAATCTCCGAAACCGGAACTGGATCAAACCAATACTTTAAAAGCAATGGGTTTGATGCAAACCTTTATCAATACCCATCCAGGTTCACCAAGGAATAAGGAAGCATCTGAACTGATTGATGCCTACCGGTTAAAACTCGAAGTAAAGCAATTGAAAAGTGCTGATCTTTATTTCGATATGGGCCATTACAGGGCTGCGGCTATTTCTTATACCAGCCTGATGAATGATTTCCCGGATTCAGAAAGAAGCGAAGAATATAAACTGAAGGTCATAAAATCCTATTATCTTTACGCCTCCAATAGTGTGGATAGTAAAAAAGTTGAACGATTCGAAACTGTTATATCAGAAGTTAATGATTTTGTAAACAGGTTTCCGGAGAGTAAGATGATGAGCGAAGTAGAAAACTTTTCCGCACAGGCGCAAACCAACATTAAAGCAATACAAAATGAGCAGATTACGCAGACAAATTAGTGCCAATACAGCAAGTACGGCTGAAACTAAAGATCTGAACGAGATCAGGGGTAAAACCGGTAATGTGTATGAGTCTATTGCGGTAATCGCAAAAAGAGCAAACCAGATCAATATTACGATCAAGGAAGAATTGCACAATAAACTTGAAGAGTTTGCAAGTCATACCGATAGCCTTGAAGAAATTCATGAGAATAAAGAGCAGATCGAAATTTCGAGAGCTTACGAAAGAATGCCAAATCCTGCATTGCTTGCTACCCAGGAATTCCTGGAAGACAAGATCTATTTCAGAAGAAATGAAGAGGATCTGTTTAGCTAATCAATAGCTGTATTATATTTAAGCGACGGACGATCTCCGTCGCTTTTTTATGTCCCTGAAGTTTAAAATAGCTAATTTTATTTCATGCTAAAAAACAGGAAGATCCTGATTGGGATCACGGGAAGCATTGCTGCCTATAAATCAATCTTACTGGCAAGGCTACTTATTAAGGCAGGAGCGGAAGTCCGGGTAATTATGACGCCTTCCGCTAAAGATTTTGTTTCCTCACTGACCCTTTCAACTCTTACAAAAAATCCTGTTTCGATAGACTTATTCAATGAAGCGGAATGGGCGAATCATGTTATGATGGGAAGGTGGGCTGATGTGATGATCATCGCACCACTATCCTGTAACACACTTTCAAAAATGGCCCATGGAGCATGTGACAATCTTTTGATGGCTACTTATCTTTCCGCAACCTGTCCAGTAGTTGTTGCTCCGGCGATGGATGAAGACATGTGGAAACATCCCTCTACCAAAGAGAATCTTTCAAAGTTGTCATCATTTGGAAACCTTGTAATTCCGGTTGGAAATGGAGAATTGGGAAGTGGGTTATTTGGTGAAGGAAGGATGGCAGAGCCTGAAGGAATTATTGAATATTTAGAGTCGAATATCTTTAAGGTTCGTGATCTTGAAGGGAAGCGTGCAATTGTAACTGCAGGGCCAACTTATGAGCCGATTGATCCGGTAAGATTTATTGGAAATCATTCTTCCGGAAAAATGGGACTGGCGATTTCGATGGAACTTGCAAGGAGAGGTGCCTCCGTTGACCTCGTTTTAGGCCCTTCTTCGTTAAATGTCAGTCAGGAAAACATCAGAATTCACCGGGTAAAAACTGCGGGGGAAATGTTTGATAAGGCTACAGAAATTTTTGAGAATTCTGATATAGCAGTTATGTCGGCAGCTGTTGCAGATTATACACCTGCAAATATGGAAACAGACAAGATCAAAAAGAATGGGGAGAATCTCACGGTTACGCTTGTCAAAACGAAAGACATTCTTAAAACACTTGGCGAGCGGAAGAAGTCGGGGCAGATTCTCGTAGGTTTTGCACTTGAGACTCAGAATGAACGCCAGTATGCCCTTCAAAAACTTTCTTCAAAGAATGCCGATATGATTGTACTGAATTCCCTTAATGATACAGGTGCAGGTTTTGGGGTGGATACTAACAAGATCACAATCTTCGAAAAGGATGGGGCAGAACTTCAATATGAACAAAAGCCTAAGCAACAAGTAGCAAAGGATATCGTTGATAGAATTGTAAACAAGATCTGAGATGAAGAGATTAACGCTACTCCTGATATTTTGCCTTGTTTTAGTCAAAGGCTGGTCGCAGGAACTGCAGGCGAGGATAACAATTAATGCCAGCCGGGTTGCTACCACTGTCGATAAAAAAATATTCCAGACACTTCAGAATTCACTGAATACATTTTTAAATAGCAGGAAGTGGACAGGAGATAATTTTCAGCAAAACGAAAAGATAATCTGCAATTTCCTGCTGAATATATCAGAGGGAAGTGATAATATCTACAAAGCTTCTATGATAATTCAGGCGGCAAGACCTGTCTATAACAGTACCTACGAATCTCCGCTTATAAATTTCCAGGATGATAATGTAGTCTTCCGGTATGTTGAATACCAGCCAATAGAATTTAATGAAAACAGGGTGAGTGGTTCGGATCCTTTGGTCTCTAATCTTTCAGCAATTCTTGCTTTCTATGTTTATACCATTATCGGACTTGATTATGATTCATTTTCTATTCGGGGTGGGGATCCTTATTTCGTGAAGGCACAGAATATAGTAAACAATGCACCCGATGGCAGAGATGTTACAGGATGGAGAGCATTTGATGGTTTAAGAAATCGATACTGGCTTGCAGAAAATCTTACGAATAACCGGTATGCTGTGGTGCATGAAGTAATTTACAATTACTATCGAACCGGGTTCGATTTTCTATATGAAAATGAAGCACAGGGAAGAACAGGTGTGCTTAATGCACTTGTTCAACTGAATACTTTGAATGTTGAAATTCCCAATTCAATGATTGTCCCGTTTTTCTTCCAGGGAAAAAGCAATGAACTGGTCAGGTTATTTAAAAAAGCTCCACCGGAAGAAAAGGGAAGGGTAAGGGAAATGCTAAGCAGAATGGATATCACGAATTCGAATACTTACAAACAGGAATTGAAATGATGAGGTTGCCATTAATAATTGTTTCAGCACTTATATTTTTTACTTCCTGTTCTGATAAAGAGAAAATTCCGGAAGGTATAATTGCTCCGACAAAAATGGAGAAAGTTATGTGGGATATGATCCAGGCCGACCGGTTTGCTGCATCTTTTATAATCCGGGATTCTGCCAAAGTGAATGTAACAGATGAGACTTTCAAAATGTATGATAAGGTTTTCCAGGTACATAACATCTCCAAAGATGAATTTGTAAAAAGTTTCAAGTTTTATCTCGATCGACCAGACATTTCAAAGAAAATGTTTGATTCTTTAGTCAGCTACGGGCAAAAGAAAAAACCTGAAGTATATATCAGGGATACTCAATAGCATTTGCTATTTTTCAGTTTAAAGTTGCTTGCCATGAATAAAGTATTTACAGGAGCTGAGGAAGCAGTTCAGGATATTTCCGATGGAGCAGTGATCATGTTGGGAGGATTTGGGTTATGTGGTATACCTGAAAATTGCATTCAAGCATTAATGGAGAAAGGTGTTTCAAATTTGACCTGCATTTCCAATAATGCGGGGGTGGATGATTTTGGACTGGGATTATTATTAAAGAATCACCAGATCAAAAAAATGATGAGTTCCTATGTTGGAGAGAATGCAGAATTTGAAAGACAGTTATTAAGTGGCGAATTAGAAGTTGATCTTATACCACAGGGTACCCTGGCTACCCGAATTCAAATGGCAGGAATGGGCATACCTGCTTTTTTTACTCCGGCAGGCTATGGAACGGAAATAGCGGAAGGGAAAGAGATCCGGGAGTTTAATGGAAAAATGTATTTAATGGAAGAAGCTCTTCATGCTGATTTTTCAATTGTAAAAGCGTGGAAGGGTGACCGGTATGGAAATCTTCAGTTTAGAAAAACCACCCGGAATTTTTCTACCTCAATAGCCAAAGCAGGAAATATTACGATAGCAGAAGTTGAGGAACTTGTTGAGCCCGGAGATTTGGATCCAGATCAGATTCATGTACCCGGAATATATGTTCACAGAATATTCCAGGGTAAGAATTACGAAAAGAGAATTGAAAGAAAAACTGTCAGAACCAATTAATCCTCCCAACTAACACATTATGGCACTCGATAAACATGGCATAGCAAAACGTATTGCAAAAGAATTGAAGGATGGTGATTATGTGAACCTGGGAATAGGAATTCCAACTCTTGTTGCTAATTACATTCCTGAAGGAATCCAGATCATGTTACAATCAGAAAATGGAATCCTTGGAATGGGGCCTTATCCTGTCGAAGAAGAAGTTGATGCAGATCTTATCAATGCAGGCAAGGAAACTGTGACTGTAATTCCGGGAGGAGTTTTTTTTGATAGTGCAGAAAGTTTTGGAATGATCAGAGCAGGTAAAGTTGATCTTACCGTGTTAGGAGCGATGGAGGTATCTGAGAACGGTGATATTGCAAACTGGAAGATACCCGGAAAAATGGTGAAAGGAATGGGCGGGGCGATGGATCTGGTAGCAAGTGCGAAGAATATCATTGTAGCCATGATGCAAACTAATCCCAAGGGAGAATCCAAACTTCTGCCTCAATGCACCTTACCACTAACCGGATTGGGTTGTGTAAAGAAAGTAATCACTGAACTTGCATTGTTTGAAATCATTCCAGGAGGAGGCTTTAAATTGTTAGAGAGAGCTCCAGGTGTTTCCGTTGAAGAAATTAAATCTAAAACTGCAGGTAAACTGATTATCGAGGGAGAGATTCCTGAAATGAACCTTTAATCAATCAGGTTATTTTTTACGGCGAAAAAAACCAGTCCGGCTGTGTTTTTTGTACCGAATCTTTCCATTAGCCTGTCTTTGATAGCTTCAACCGTCCTTGGACTAACTTCAAGTTTTTGAGCGATTTCGTGTGCAGTATATTCCATGCAGATATACTTGATTACTTCCCGTTCGCGTTCACTAATAGTGATTTCACTTGTGAGCGTAGGCATTACTTTCTGGCGGGAATGTGATTTTTTAAGGAGGATCCTGTTAACAAAATTATTGAGATAATATCCTTTAGACATTACTTCCATAATTGCTTTCTTGATTTCCGAAGGATCTGCACTTTTGAGAAGATATCCGTTTGCACCAATTTCCATCATGTGGCTGACAAACCTTTCATCTTCATACATCGTTAGAGCGATGATATGAATGCCAGGATATTGTTTGGCTACTATCTTGGTAGTTTCAATTCCATCTTTGAGGGGCATGCGAAGATCCATCAGGATTACATCAGGGAATTCTTCCAGAACCGGAAGATTATCCAGTAGTTCCTGCCCATTTTCGGCCTCAAATACAAATTTTATATTGGTATAGGGACGTAAGGAAAGAATAACTCCTTTTCGGAAGATTTTATGATCGTCTGCAATGGCAACTTTGATTGGCCCCATGTTTTTTATGAATATTGGCGGGATAAAATTAGTGCAAAAATTTAATCCTTCATAAGGAAATACCAGTAATTAGTAGGGAATGGATATTTCGGGAATTTGTGTTTCAGTATTTGGGATCTCGATTGTGACCTTATAATAGGTTTGAGAAATGTCTTTTTCAAACATGATTTTGCCTTGTAAAAGTTTGAGGCGGCTTTGAATGTTTTTAAGTCCAAGGCCTCCTGCGCTTTTATTAAGTCTTTCAAAATCGCCCTGTGTTAGTCCTCTCCCGTCGTGATGCATTCTTATAAACAGACTATCGCCGGCAAGGTTTTGGGTGAGGTGAATAAAGCTGGCATTACTATGTTTGAGAATATTATTGATCAGTTCCTGGATTACCCGGAACATAATTAATTCTTTATCGGTTTGAAGGCGGTTGCGGTAATCATGGAACCTGCAATTGGCATTCATGGACCCTGATCCACTGATTTTCTGGAACAAATCATTGACTGCAGATTCAAGTCCGAAGTTTTTAAGGGTTGGAGGCATGAGGGAGTGAGAGATGTTTCTGATCAGCTGGATGGTATCATCAATGATCTGCTTAGCATTATAGATACTTTGAAGTTGAGTTACCTTATCAAGATTAACCAGGTTTTCATTCAGGTATAAGCGTGCCGTAGCGAGGAGAGGACCTGCGTCATCATGTAGGTCTGCGGCAATTCTCTGTCTTTCCTCTTCCTGGAAGCGGATAGATGCGTTAAGAAGCATTTTTTGTTGCTCGTGCTCCATTTTCTGGAGTTTAAGCTGGTATCGAATGACTTTTCTTTGGTGAAAGATGATGAAAACTATGAGGCCGATGGTAAGAGCGAGCATACCAATGGTACCAAAGAATAATACCTGGCTGATGCTACTTCCAGCGTTAGTTGCCTGCAATAAGATCATTTCAAGTTAGGGGTTAGAATTAATTGTTAGGTTATTTTCGGGGATTTCATTGGTTTCTGAATCAGATTCATAGGATAATAACGGATCAGGTGTATGTTTTATGGTAACGGCGATACCAAAACAAGTATTTTTCAAGATAGTGAATACATAATTAATGATGGACCATTTTTTCCATTCGTCATCAGTAAGATTATCCGAGAATAAAAAAAGGAAGAAGGTTCCAGCAGAATAGATTAGAATTCCTGTAATTATCCAAAAAGCCTTCGTAGAGTAAATAAAGGTTACTTGAGGCACATTTATTTCTTCGTAAAAATATAAAAGGCAGAAAATAATAAGGATAATATATTCTACAGAAATTGAAAGTGAATCAATTTCGTCATCTGCATTGCTTTTTATGTATTGAATCAAAGAAAAGGCGAGAAAAACAGGGATGATCCCTATTATAATTTTTTTTAGTTGAGAAATTTTTAATAAGGTAAAAATCGCTGCAGAAAACAAACAAAATTCTACTAACGTGAAAAGGCTTAGAGCGTGAAAGTTTAGTAAAGGGAAGCCATAATAGCTACATACTATTATAAATACGTCGTTTAGAAAGGTGTACAAACAATAAAAAATAATTACCCTTAGACCTATATTTTCTTTCGATTTATGAAAAAGAAGAAATAAGACTAAGGGTAATAAATGGGAAACTAGCTGTATATTTTTAAGAGTACTTAGTATGAGTTATTATTTAACTCAAATATATAAAAGCTTGTCATAAGAATAAATAATTATTCTACATCCCAAGTCCAATCATCAGTTGAAATTCCGGTTTTAACTCCTCCGCCACCTTTGTCGATTCTATCTGCAACAATAGCTGCTGCGTTAGATAATTGACCTTTATTGTCAATAACTGAATAAGTTAAAAGAGCTTTGCCTTCTGAATTTAAACCTACGTAAACAAGTGTTTTTTCACCCATTTCATTGTAAGCGTTGTAAAATCTAATTCCTTCGCAACCTGGTTGGTTTAAAATCTGGTTGATAATGTTTTTTCCAATGTTGAAAAATTGAATTTCGTTAGGGTAAGCAACCTGAAAATCTCTAACCATTTCTTTTCCAAGTTCAAGGCCAATTTCTTCTCCAATCATAGAAATTTCCTTTTTAGAGCCAATAATTTTCATCATGATACTAAGTTTAGCGGTGAATTTTTTAGTTTTGGTCTGTAAAAGAGCCTCAATTAGACAGACTAAACAATGGGTCAGTAGGACACTTAAAAGTTACTTTTCGTTAAAATCCCCATCCGTCATGGGTTTTATCCCATTTAAAATGTTTTTTTACCCATCAAAAAAACGTAAAATCACAACTCAATGATAGTAAAAATACTATCGTAAACTTTCTATTTTTCAATAGTAAGTTCCTGTTTCGATAAATGAAAATTTACTAACCTCCAAAAATAATAATAGTAAACACTTAGATTGTGTTATTAAGAGTAAAGATTGGACTTAGTAATTTCTTACTCAGAACATTAAAAGCTAATTTTGGAAATCGATTTTAACCCTAATAACTGTGAAACCCTTTTCTTATGAGCTCTGAAATGGTAATTAAAGTAGCCATTGCTGACGATCATAAAATTTTTCGTGACGGAATTCGAATGGCCTTAAAAGGTAAAGAATATCTGAAAATTTTATGGGAAGCGGAAAATGGAAAGGATCTCATGCATAAAATCCTTTTAAAGAAACCAGATGTCCTGTTAATGGATATCAGAATGCCGGAAATGGATGGAGTGAATGCGATAGGTCTATTGAGAAAAGAACACGACGATGTCAAAATCATTGTATTGACAATGTACGATGACCAGGAAATGATTACCAAAATGATGGAGATGGGTGCGAATGCCTATCTTACCAAAACATCTGATCCAGAAGAAATATATCAGGCTATCTTAAGCTGCATGAATGACGACTTCTATTTTAATGAGTTAGTTAATAAAGCAGTGCTTTCTAAATTGCAAACCAAAAGGCAGGTACGTCAGTTTTACCCCAATCCAATTAAGTTTTCAGAAAAGGAAGTAAGAATACTGAAACTTCTTGCGGAGGATAAGACAACAGAAGAAATTTCTAAAGAAGTATTTCTTAGTCCTAGAACGGTAGAAACCATTCGACAAAATATGAAAACCAAAGTTGGGGCTAAAACTATTGCGGGATTAATTATGTATGGAATGAGAAATAAAATTATTGATTAAATTATAATTATTCCCTGCCTTAATGCATACATAGCCAGACCAACTCTACTTTTTACTTCCAGTTTTTGAAATAAGTGATCTCGCAAATTGTCTACACTTCTTGGATTTAAATTCATCTTCTGAGCTATTTCCTTATATGTTGCCTCTGTACATGCCAGCTTAAGAAATAATATTTCAGTATCGTTCAATAAATTTTTATATAGAAGGGTTCCGTTTTCCTGGTTTTTTTTAAAAAGGCTAAATAATCTTCCCGTTGTTGAGCTTGAATAATAAAAACCAGTTTCCATTATGGAGTTAATTGCATTTTTTAATTCAACCGGATGAATGTCTTTTCTTAAAAATCCTTTTATTCCTAATTGAAGTAAACGGATTAAAGCTATATCTGCATCGTACATGGTCAGCATTAGAACGTTAACATTAGGATGATGTTCCATAATATATGCTGCAGCATCATATCCATTTTTATCGGGCATATTTAAATCTAATACTACAATATCCGGAATGTTTCCTGAATCCATTTGTTCTATCAATTCGGTTCCGGTACTGGCATGTAAAACAACTTTACAATTTCCAAATCCATTAATAGTAAGAGCTAGTGATTCGCGAAAGATTACGTGGTCGTCTGCAAGTGCGATTTTAATAATTTTTTTGTCCATGATTTAAGTTTTTAGCAGTTAAATGGTATTGAAAGTGATATAATGGTTCCTACGTTATGTTTACTATTAATTTCACATGTCCCTTTTAATAAATCAATTCTATCTTGAATATTTTTTAACCCTAAATAATTAGTTTCTTCAGGTTTGTATATAAAACCTTTTCCATCATCCTGAATTATAATTTTGACATCATTCTCATTATATGTTATTGATGTATATATTATCTTGGCATCTGCGTGCTTAATTGCATTATTGTAAATTTCTTGGGTTATTCTGAAAAGCATTAGTTCTCTAGATGCTTCAAGAAATTTTTGATTTCCTTTTACTTCAAGTTGTATTTGATGTTTTCCTGTATTAGAAATATATCCTAATTCTTTTTTTAAGCTCTGCAAAAATCCTGACGATAAAATATATTCTGAATTTAATGTTCTTGATAGTACTCTAAGGTTGGAAATAGCTTTTGTTATTAATTCAGTTGAAACAATTACATTATTGCAGGGACTTATAACATTGTTTAAATGTAATTTTGATAAGGATAGTGTTAATCCAATATTGTCATGTATTTCTCTGCTAATATTTTTAAGAATAATTTCTTGTGCTTCAATTTGCGATTTTAGAATTAATTGTTCTTGCTCAGATTTTATTTTATCGATTTTATTTTGATAGTTTATTTGCTTTTGTTGGTCTTTAAGCAGAAGAATTAAAATAAATCCAGCAAGACCTAAAGTCATAAAAAAAACCAGAATAAAGAAAAAATCAATTCGCTAGCTTGGGTTGGCATAAGGTTGCTTTAATTAGACATATGAATAGGATAGAATAAGCTATATTATTGACAGAATAAATTCCGTAAAATACATTTGGAAGTATTTTTAATATTTGATCCAGAAATAAAAAAAGAGGGAATAAAAAAGAGCTCAGTAAGAAAAAGCCAGTAGCCATCCAGAAAGTTGAATTGTATTTTAACTTCAAAACTTCTTGTGACCTCAAAATTTCATAAAAATAGAGAAGGCTATAAATAATTATAATAAGGGACTGTATTACAGTTATCTCTCTTACAACACAATTAAATCCTTTTAAAACAATCCATATATAGGAAATCCATAACGTTAAACCGAAAGAAAGAACAATCACGGAAACTTTAAAATAAGTTTTAGTAAGGGTGCTATAATAAAAAATTGTAAATAGAATTATTTCAACAATGCTAAATATATTGACCAGATTTTCATAAATCTGGGTTGATCTTAAATTTAAAGGATTGTATGATTCGGTTATTATTGTATAAATGGATTGAGTTATAGAGATTATAGCGTAAATTAAAAAAAGAGGTCTTAGTGGGATATTTGCTTTTGTTCTAATTAGTAATAAAAGAAAAGCAATTGCGGAAAATACATTTAATAAGGTTGTAAAGTAACTAGTCGCTAAGTATTCTATCATATCCTTCAATTGTCCTATGAAAATAATATTCAGTTTTTCAAATCAAATGGTGTTTTCACCATTTTTAAAAAGAAAAACCTCATAGACAAATTGAGGCGAAAAGCTGGTTTATAAGTCTTTGGAAATCAATAAAATCTTAATGTGTTAGTAAATGTTCGGGCGGGATGCCGGGTCAAAAAACTTTTCTTTTTCAGGGAAATCAACCAGGTATTCGGAGCAATCCTGGCAGGAAACCATACTTTTTAACTCGTCGGTCTCTGTATCAAAAGTTAGGATAACATAGAAATCACCCATCTCATAAACAAAGACCTTTTCCTCATTGATGCGGTTTTGCGACAGTAATATTCCGTCACTTAACACCAGCGATAGCTGCTCTATTTCTTCTAAAAGGATATATTCTTCCCTTTTCATGTGGGTTGTTTAATTAAATATCTGCTCAAATAATCATTCCAGCTACAAAAAAACCCGCATAGAGCGGGTGATTTTTTTAGAGCATAACCTTTTGTTTCTCAAGGGCGGATTTTAATTCTTCATAGAGGGATCTTACTCCGGTTTCAAGGTTTTGGATCAGTTTGTTCAAACTTTTAAATAAGGAAAAAACTTATTCGGATTTCATCAGGATTCGGATAACGGTTCCGACAAAAATGTCAAACCCGGATTTTATATCTTTTGTTTTCAATGGAATCGGAAAAAAGTTGACTGACATTGGATTTTACCTGTCTTTCATGGATATCAGGATAATTTTGGACGGTTCGGACATTGGACGGTTTGAGGTATTCCTCGTCAATCAACTCTCAGACAAAATTATATTTTGACCATTTTTGCGCAATAGCGTATCTCCCTGATTTTCTCAATTCAGTATTTTACAGTCCATTATAGAATTTCTTCTATAGGTCAGCAGTAAATCTGCTGCGTTTATTATAGTAATTGTCCTAATTTCGCCGCTGTGGGAATAACCACAGGTAAAAAATATCGTATTTCCCCTATAGTAATACTCTGGAAAAATGCCTTTTTTTACCATTCCATTCTCCGTACCAATTGGTTGAATGGTCAGGTTAAAATACAAATACCGTATGAAACAAAATGATCCCGGAAGGGTAATTAAAGTGGCCATTGCCGATGACCATACCCTATTCCGCGCAGGAGTCAGAACTGCACTTTCGGTGAAAAAAGACGTAGAGCTCATTGCAGAAGCCGATAATGGCATGCAACTACTTAACCTCCTCAGGCACATTGAGCCGGATGTTATCCTGCTCGATATTCAAATGCCAATAATGGATGGAATTGCCACCCTTCCTGAAATCAGGAAAATCAGACCAGAAGCAAAGGTGATTATTCTTTCCATGCACAACGATCATTCTATGATCTCCAAACTGATGGAAATCGGTGCAAACTCCTATCTCACTAAAAATTCAGATTCAGAAACAATCTACCAGGCAATTCTTACCTGCTTCGAACAGGAATTCTTTTTTAACGAATTAACCAATAAAGCGCTTCTTTCCGGACTAAGGTCAAGAAGAACAGAGACTTTAGGCGTTCAGGATGCTGAACTTAGTGAAAAAGAAATCCGTGTATTGAAACTCATGTGTGACGAAAAAACTACCAAGGAAATTGCCGATATAGTGGATATCAGCCCTCGTACAGTTGAAGCTATCCGTGATAAACTCAAATCAAAGACAGGTGCGAAATCAATGGCAGGATTAGTTATGTATGCTGTGAAGAAGGGTATACTGGAAGAAAAATAACAGGTTTTCTATACTACATTTAGGAGGCATCTTAAGGATGCCTTTTTGTATGGAAAATTTCTACCAGTTTAACGACAGCATCTTAAAATTATCAGAGCCATCTGTTTCGATAGAAAGCCGGGGATTGCGTTATGGGGAAGGTGTTTTTGAAACCATGAAACTGGTCGATAATTCCATCCTGCTTTTTGATCTCCATATGGAAAGATTCTTCAGGGGATTGGAAGTCCTTCATCTCAGCCCTCCACCGTTTTATAATCCTCAAAAGATCAAAAAACTCGTTACTGAACTTTGCCGGAAAAACAATTGTACCGATTCTGCCAGGGTAAGATTGTCCTGCATCGGTAGTAACGGAGGTGTATGGGACAAACAGGACCGGTTTGCTGACATTATTATCCAATCCTGGAAGCTGCCTGAGAACTATCATGAACTGAACAGCAACGGGCTCATTATTGATCTGTGCGAGGATGTACGTAAATCCACCGATCTGCTGTCCAACCTCAAATCAAATAATTACCTTCCTTACCTGTATGCTTCTAATAAGGGTAAGGAGCTCAAAGTAAATGATATGATTCTTTTGAATCACCGGGATAATATTGTTGATTCCACGATTGCAAATGTATTTATTGTTAAGGGTGGTATCATTTATACTCCTCCTCTGACAGATGGTCCGGTTGCAGGAGTGATGCGTAGGAATTTATTAAATCTGGTTCCGGCCGCAGGAATGTCGGTTAGTGAGGTTTCTCTTACTGCGCAGGATTTAATGGAAGCAGATGAAATCTTCCTTACCAATGCCATGTATGGATTGAGATGGGTTCAGAGATTTCGTGATAAGCTATACACTAACCATCTATCCCAAAAATTATATCAGTTGATTCGTCAACAAATTGAGAAGGGTCTTGTTTAAGTATGCAATCAATCCCTGACTTCATTATTTAAACGAATTTTTTAATTGATATAGCAGACTGATTTTATGGCTGAAAAGATAAATTTATTCTGGTTCAGAAGAGACCTCAGGTTAGAAGATAATGCCGGATTATTTCAGGCGCTCTCGGGTGAAAGAAAAGTGTTGCCTGTATTTATTTTTGACACGGAGATCCTCGATAAGCTTGAAGATAAAAAAGATAAACGGGTAACCTTTATTTATAAAGCTATTGAAGAATTACGTGAGAAGCTTACCAAATTAAAAAGTACAATCGACGTGAGGTATGGAAAGCCAGCGGAAATCTTTAGTAAGCTGATCAAAGATTATGAGATAGAAGCGGTATACACCAACCATGATTTTGACCATTATGGAATAAAGCGTGATGAAGAAGTTAGAAATTTACTTTCTGCCTCGGGTATTGAATTCTATACTTTCAAAGACCAGGTAATTTTTGAAAAGCTTGAGGTATGTAAAGAGGATGGATCTCCTTATACAGTTTTTACTCCCTACAGTAAAAAATGGAAGGTGCTTTTAAAAGAGAGTGACTACCAGCCATGGCCAACCGAAAAAAGATTTGATCAGTTTTTACAGACGAAACCCATAGAACTTATTTCATTAAAAGAGATGGGTTTTGAGGAAAACAAGATGGATTTTCCTTCCGAAGAATTAAAGACAGAAATAATTAAAAAGTACGATAAGCAGCGGGATTATCCGGCCATAGCAGGTACCTCAAGAATGGGTGTTCATCTTCGGTTCGGAACAGTCAGTATTCGTGAACTTGTAAGGAAAGCGGTGAAGTTAAATGAGACTTATCTAAACGAATTAATCTGGAGAGATTTTTACCAGATGATCCTTGCTAATTTTCCCAGGGTTGGTAAAGGACTTGCTTTCAAGCCAGCTTATGAAGCAATCAGTTGGAGAAATAATGAGAAGGAATTTGAACGATGGTGTGCTGGTGAAACCGGTTACCCGATCGTAGATGCAGGGATGAGAGAACTCAATGAAACCGGGTACATGCATAACCGTGTACGAATGATCGTTGCTTCCTTTCTTTCCAAACATTTACTGATCGACTGGAAATGGGGTGAGGCCTATTTTGCAGACAAGCTTCTGGATTATGAATTTGCTTCGAATAATGGGGGATGGCAATGGGCAGCAGGCACCGGTTGTGATGCAGCGCCTTATTTCAGGGTATTTAATCCATATCTCCAGACAAAAAAATTTGATCCCGACTTAAAATATATCCGCAAATGGGTTCCTGAACTTGAAACGATGAATTATCCCCAGCCAATTGTAGATCACGAACTTGGAAGGAAAAGAGCGCTGGATGCATACGGCAAGGCCTTGAAATCAAATGAATAATTTCTTCAGGAATAATCTCTCACTATTGTAAAAACAGTTTATTTATGTCAACAGGAATTTTGTTAATGGCTGAATGTACCGCGATAAATTTTTCAACAGCCTTTCTTCCTTCCATCCCTAATTCTGTACTGTAATTATTTACATACAGATCTATATGTTGAAGCATAACTGATTCCTCCATTTCCCGTGCATTCTCTTTTACAAAATCGCTGAGAACAGGGTAGTGAGTTCTTGAATATTCCAGACTTTCCTTAATCAGTTCCTGTACAGTTTCCAAAATCTTTTTATCAATTGATCTTTTTCCGATAATGCAACCAAGTGGAATGGGCAACCCCGTTTCCTTTTCCCAATGCTCTCCGAGATCTTCGATTTTATACAGGCCTTTTGATTCATAGGTAAACCTGTTTTCATGGATGATCACTCCCAGTTTACTGGTCGTCAGATCTTCATTATTTAAATCGGTTGATAGAACATAGTTTTCAATTTCATCATACCTTAAAAAAACCTTGTGAATTGCTTCCGGATAAGCTAATGAGAACAACACATTAGCAGTAGTGTTTTGACCGGGTATTGCAACTACACAACTTTTTACTGCTGCATCCGGTATATCTTTTTTTGAAATCAGAAGTGGACCTACACCTTTCCCTAATGCACCTCCAGATTCCAGTGCTACATATTTTCCGGTTATCAGCGGAAGTGCAGCATAACTGATTTTACAGAAATCCAGTCTTTCTGATTGTGCCCATTCGTTCAGCGTTTGTACGTCTTCAAGTACAGTTTCGAATTCAATTCCTTTAGTATCTATTTTTTTATTGATAAGGGCATCAAATATGAAGGTGTCATTGGGGCAGGGTGATATTCCTAAACTGAATTTCATATAATTATTTTGATAAGATTGATACAAGGATTTGTTCCGCAATTTTGTTGAGATTCTCTACTGCAATTTTTATATTCCATTTTGATTTATCTCTTTGTCCAACCGTGTTCGAGACAGATCTTAAATGGATAAAAGAAATGTCTTCTTTCAGGCATACAAAATGTATTGCTGCCCCTTCCATTGATTCAACATCGGGATGATATTTTTTTACAATGCTCAGGATATGTTGGGGATCAGTTGTAACCTGGTTAACAGTACATGAAGTTCCTTTATTCAGCTGTTCAATTTCAGGAACAGGGTATGGATTGTAAAGATATCCGGAAGAAAAGGGTGCTTCAGAAGGTTCTAAAAACCCAAGGTCGAAAAGGTCCTTCCATTCATTTTTTTCCCGGACTCCGAGATCAGCCATTACATCCTTTTGAATAAAGTATACTTCCCCGGGCGGTTCAATCGGATCAAAGCTGCCCCCGATTCCTGCAAGGATGACCAGGTCGGGGCGATTCCGGCAAACTTCAGCGGTAAGTTCATAAGCGGCCTGCATGGATCCGATACCCAAAATCAGGGTTTCAACTGAATGGCCGGAAGAACTGAGTTCCGGTAATTTGTTTATGATCGGTTGAATTTCAAGGCTTGTGGCGGCACATAAGAGGATTCGCATGCTGCAATTTCCGTGTTTTCGGATTGTTTTACAATAAATAGCGGTTAAGAGGTTAACTTTGCGAAAATTTTCACAGCGGCAATGGTTTACCTGACAAGAGTTGAGCATTTTAATTCAGCGCATAAATTATACAATCCTTCCTGGAGCAAAGAGCGAAATGAGGAGATGTTTGGTGTGTGTGCCAATGAAAACTGGCATGGTCACAACTATGAACTTTATGTAACAGTAAAAGGATTACCAAATCCGGATACTGGTTTCCTGTACGATGTGAAAAAACTCAGCAAGATCATACAACAGCATGTAGTGGATAAACTTGATCATAAGAATCTGAACATGGATGTTCCGTTTATGAGTGGCAAAATGTGTTCAACTGAAAATCTCGCCATTGCAATCTGGGAGCAATTGAATCCGCATATTCCATCAGAGATACAACTTCACTGTATCAAGTTGTATGAAACGCCAAGGATCTATGTTGAGTACTTCGGATAGTCATCGGTTTTTTGAAAAAGTCAGATGATCTTTCATCAGTTCTTTGGCAAATTTTGAATTGACCTGAACAAAATAAAAGCACTGCTGTTATTTAACTGTCTTGATGACTTATAAGCTCCACCCGTTTATTCTTCATTAAGTAGATCAATTTCAGTACATTTCACTATATGGGAAGAAGAGTAGCAGTATTCAGGAAAGAACATTTTAATTCTGCGCACAGGTTGTTTGTAAAAAACTGGGCCGATGAAAAGAACGACCTTGTTTTCGGGAAATGTAACAATCCAAACTTCCACGGGCATAACTACGAATTAGTTGTGAAGGTTGTTGGTGAACCCGACCCGCTGACTGGGTATGTAATGGATATGAAGCTGCTAAGTGATCTCATCAGGGATAAGGTTTTGATTCATTTTGATCATAAAAACCTGAACCTTGATACTGTATTTTTCAGGGAACTGAACCCGACTGCCGAGAATATCTGCCTGGTTATCTATGATATACTCAGGCCGGAAATTAATGAGCAGTTTGATCTGCAGATCCGGTTATATGAAACAGAGAGAAACTTTGTTGAATTTCCAGCCTGATCTGTAATTCGTAATTACTAAACACCCGAAAATGTCTTATTCAAAAGTTGAACAGTTTGATGCCGGTATTAAAGATGGACTGACCGAAAATTACAGGGAAGTCCTGAAGCAGCTCGGCGAGGATGCAGATCGAGAAGGATTACTTAAAACTCCGGAGCGCGTTGCAAAGGCGATGCTTTACATGACGCAGGGTTATCATATGGATGCCAAAGCCATACTTGATTCTGCCAAGTTCCATGAGGAAGTAAGTGAAATGATTATCGTCAAGGACATAGAATTATACAGCATGTGTGAACATCATATGTTGCCTTTCTTTGGCAAAGCACATGTTGCCTATATTCCAAATGGATATATCACCGGATTAAGTAAAATTGCAAGGGTTGTAGATGTGTATGCAAGAAGATTGCAGGTACAGGAGCGACTGACCACTCAAATTTTACATGCTATCAAGGATTCATTGAATCCCTTAGGTGTTGCTGTTGTAATTGAAGCATCACATCTTTGTATGATGATGAGAGGTGTTCAGAAGCAAAATTCTGTAACCACAACATCCGCCTTTTTTGGCGAGTTTGAAAAAGCAGAAACAAGAAGTGAATTTACCAAACTGATTTCCTCGAGGCTCCATTAATCAAGTTTGTAATCTAATGCTTAATATTGCGCAATGATCATGCTTTAGCATGGTCATTTTTTTTATCGTTCACCAATCATCTTATATGAAACACGCCTACATTTTTCCGGGACAGGGTTCACAATTTTCCGGAATGGGAAAAGCACAATACGAACAATCAGCCTCTGCAAAACAACTCTTCGAAAGAGCCAATGAAATTCTTGGTTTCCGGATCTCTGATATCATGTTCACAGGAACTGATGAAGAATTAAAGCAAACCAATGTAACGCAGCCCGCTGTATTCATACATTCAGTAGTTGCATATCTCCGAATTGAAAGCGCAAAACCGGATATGGTTGCTGGTCATTCACTGGGTGAATTCTCTGCTCTTGTTGCCAATAAAACGCTTGATTTTGAAGATGCATTGAAGCTCGTCTCTGTTCGCGCACAGGCAATGCAGAAAGCGTGTGAAATTAATCCTTCGACAATGGCAGCAGTGCTTGCACTTGCAGATGATAAAGTGGAAGAGATCTGTGCTGCAGTTACTGCTGAAACCGGTGAGATAGTTGTTCCCGCGAATTATAATTGCCCCGGTCAGCTGGTGATCAGTGGTTCCATAAAAGGAATCGAAATAGCCTGTGAAAGAATGAAAGCTGCAGGTGCAAAACGTGCCCTGGTTTTACCTGTAGGGGGTGCTTTCCATTCCCCGTTAATGGAGCCTGCCAAGAATGAATTAAAAGCAGCAATTGAATCCACAAAATTCAATGATCCAATCTGCCCGGTATATCAAAACGTAGTCGCAAAAGCAGTAACTGATAAAGAAGACATCAAAAGAAATCTTGTTGAGCAATTAACTGGTGCCGTAAGGTGGACGCAATGTGTATCTGCTATGGCTGCGGATGGTGCTGCTAAATTTACGGAAGTTGGTCCTGGTAAAGTATTGCAGGGACTGGTAGGAAAGATCGTAAAGGAAGTTACTACCGAAGGTGTTTCTTAATAGCTAACCAATATTCTGAAGTTTAAAAGATTATACTTTACAAGGAATATTTTAAGAGAAAGAATTTAATTCATAAATAAAAAAGTGGAAGCATATTAATAGTTGCTTCCACTTTTTTTGTTGAAATATGTTTACAAATAGCTGCTGTGTAATAGGTTTTTAATAGTGTATATGTATCTCTGTATTCAGTTTACTATACAAATATTGAACAGTTCACCCATTCAGAATCAAAGCTCGCATTGTATTTTTTATAGAAATTGATTGCAGGTTCATTCCATTCCAGAACCTGCCAGACAATACCATGCAATTTCCTTGATTTTGTTTCTTCAATCAAGCGGTCGAATAAGAGTTTTCCAACGCCATGACCACGGTAGTCTTCTGTTACAATTATATCTTCCAGATACATTCTTTGTCCCTTCCAGGTACTGTACCGAATGTAGTATAAAGCAAACCCGATTATCTGTTCTTTTTCCGGATCGAGCGGATGTGGTACTGTTGCAACAAAAGCCCAGAATACCGGATTTGGACCGAATCCGCTTTCCATAAAGTGTTCGAGCGTAACAGTAACTTCCTGTTGTGCTTTTTCATATGCAGCAAGTTCATCGATCAGTTCTAATAACCGTCGGCAATCTTCTTTTACTGCTCTTCTGATACTGACCTTCATAACGATTGATTTTATTATGATAATGCCTGGTCGAGGTCTGCAATTATATCTTCAATATTTTCCATTCCGATACTCATCCTGATCAGTCCATCGGTGATTCCGTATTGTTCTCTTTTTTCTTTTTTAACTCCATAGTGTGTCATGGATGCAGGGTGGGAAAGCAGGGTATCACAGGTGCCCAATGATACCGTCCGGACACACATTTTCAGTTTGTTCATCATAGTGGTACCTGCTTTTAATCCGCCTTTCAATTCGATACTCATCATAGCTCCCGGATGTTTCATCTGTTTCATGGCAATAGCATGATCCGGGTGGGAAGGAAGTCCATTGTAATTCACTTTGGTCACAGATTTGTGCGACAAAAGAAAGTCAGCAACTGCAACTGCATTCGCGCAATGACGGTCCATTCTTACTTCCAGTGTTTTCATGCCATTGATCAGCAGGAATGCATCAAAGGCATTACTGTTTCCTCCAAGTAATCTGTGAAATTTTGTTGCCTTGGTATTCATGAAATCAAGATCACTTCCCAGCAAAATCCCGCCGATCGCAGTTCCATGTCCATTCAGGAATTTGGTAGTAGAGTGAACAACGAAATCAACGCCATATTTGAATGGCTGCTGAAGATATGGAGTGGCGAATGTGTTGTCGCACGCGATGATCTTGCCGTACTTTTTTCCAAGCTTTGAAAGTTCATCTATATCAACACACTGGATGGTAGGATTTGCAGGTGTTTCAAGGTATACCATCCTGATATCAGGATTTGCTTTCAATGCATCCTCTGCAATATTCAGGTCACGCAGATCAGCGATGATCACTTCAATTCCCAGGTCAGGCAGGATACGATCCATGATCTCCTGTGTTCCTCCGTATAGGGAATAGTGGGATAGGATCTTATCGCCGGTTTTCAAAGTAGCCAGCATCAGGCTGCTGATCGCTGCCATACCGGAGGAATGAAGTATTCCTTTTAAAGGAAGGTTTGAATTGTTGGTGCCAATCCTGTATCCTTCCATCAAAGCAATCTTTTCTTCTGCTTCGGTCATTGAAGGATTGCCCCACCTTGAATAAATATATCCTTCTTCCTGGCCGCTGAATCTCCTCATACCTTGTTCTGCAGTATCATAAACGTATGTTGAAGAAGCATATATCGGTGTCAGGTGCGCATAGTTCGGATCTTTTTTGTGGCCGCCATGTATTGCCTGTGTACTAAAGCCTTTGAATTCATTTGCCATGGTAATAATTTTTCAACCTAAAGATTGTAGGTTTGGTAGTCAAAAGTAATTTAATAACGTGAAAGAAATCCTCGAGCAACTGGCTGCATATAACGTTTGGGCAACAACAAGGTTGGTTGAAGTTATAAAATCCTTACCTGAAGAAGATCAGACCCGTGAAATAACTTCCAGTTTTCCTTCCTTATACAAAACGCTTCTTCATATGTGGGATGCGGAAAGTATCTGGTGGCAGCGGGTAAAACTATTGGAACATGTAATTCCGCCCAGTGCAAATTTTAAGGGATCAACGATCGATGTATCGGCTGCGCTTATTCATCAGGGTGAGTTATGGAAAAGCTGGATTGACAAATCACGAAATGCTTCTTTTGAGCATGAATTCATTTATTACAACCTGAGAAAGGAAAGATTCAAGCAGCCTGTATATGAAATGTTGCTCCATGTTTTTAATCATGGTACATACCATCGCGGACAACTGGTTTGTATGTTGCGCCAATTAGGAGTTACAGAAATTCCGCAAACAGACCTGGTAGTTTTTCAGAGAAAGAAAAAATAAGAATGTTTGTCTGCATTTAGTCTGCGTGATCACAAACCCATTACAATCTTTTCAAAAAAAAAGACCGCAGTTTATGCGGTCATTTTTCTATAGTGTATTCATTTCCTATTTTGTATCGTAAGCCCATTTTACGAGCACTGAGCCCCAGGTGAATCCTCCGCCAAATGCTGCCAGTACAATCAGGTCACCTTTCTTCAATTGTTTTTGCCATTCCCACAAACACAATGGAATAGTAGCTGAAGTGGTGTTACCATAACGCTGGATGTTCAGCATTACTTTATCATGCGAAAGTCCCATCCTGTCTGCAGTTGCATCAATAATCCTCTTATTCGCCTGGTGTGGTACAAGCCATGCGATGTCATCACCGGTCAGGTTGTGTTTTTGCAACAATTCATAAGAAACGTCTGCCATTCCTTTCACTGCAAATTTGAAAACCTGCTGACCTTCCTGGTAAATGAAATGTTCTTTGGCTGCAACAGTTTCCGCGGAAGCAGGTTTTGCAGATCCGCCCGCAACCATTTTAAGGAAATTTCTACCGGAGCCATCACTTTTCAAAATCATATCCTGAACGCCAAATCCTTCTTCATTAGGTTCCAGCAAAACTGCTCCTGCTGCATCTCCGAAAAGAACGCAGGTAGTTCGATCACTGTAGTCAACAATTCCACTCATTTTATCTGTTCCTACAACCACTACTTTTTTGTATCGTCCACTTTCGATGAACATAGCTCCTGTGGATAGTCCATACAGAAATCCTGAACAGGCGGCCCCGAGGTCAAAACCGAATGCATTTTTTGCACCGATCTTATCACAAATGATATTTGCGGTAGCAGGGAATGTCATGTCGGGAGTTACCGTACAGCAGATCAGGCAGTCAATATCCATAGGATCTAATCCTTTGGATTTGCAAAGATCGAGGACTGCAGGAGCGCCCATATCGGATGTGCCCTTTCCTTCTCCTTTCAATATTCTTCTTTCGGAAATTCCGGTCCTTGATTTGATCCATTCGTCGTTGGTATCCACCATCGATTCGAGGTCTTTGTTGGTAAGTTTGTCTTCCGGTACGAAACCACCAACTGCTGTGATAGCGGCTAAAATTTTTTGGCTCATTGCTGATTTTTAGTCCAATAATTAAGAGCCGCAAAAATACAGGTATTTAGGTTTATGCGGTCAATCCTTTATTTTCGCTCCATGATTGCATTCGTACAGGGAAACTTCGCCGTTAAAACTCCGGCCATAGTAATTGTGGAAGCCAATGGAGTTGGTTATGAATTACATATCAGTCTGAATACCTATGCTGATATCCAGGCGCTTGACAAAGGATTACTGCACACCTACTATCATGTAAGGGAAGATGCTCATACACTTTTCGGGTTTTCCCAGGAAGCGGAAAAAGCATTGTTCATCCAGTTGATCAGTGTGTCTGGAGTAGGGGCTACGACGGCAAGAATGATGCTTTCCTCCGTAAAACCGGAAGAACTTATCCGTGCTATAACTACCGGGAATACCAAAACCCTTGAAGGGATAAAAGGCATCGGAAAGAAATCGGCAGAAAGGATCATTTTGGAATTGAAGGACAAACTCGGAAAATCTTCCATAACTGGCTCCATATCACAGAATAATACTTCATTTGCGGGCAATACAATCGAGCAGGATGCGTTAAATGCCTTAGTCTCTCTTGGCATTGGAAGGACAGTCGCCGAATCAGCCATTCAACGGGTGATGAAAGCTGACCCAACCAGCCAGGTGGAAGACCTGATCAAGAAAGCCCTTAAATCTTTGTAAGCCTATAACAAGATCTCTACCAAACAACTTTTGAGAAAGTAGATTGACCCAAAATTATAACCTAACCGGAAAGATCATTTTGTTCTTTTCTGTTCTGCTGCTATGCTGTACTTCAGGCGCATTTGCCTTTCAGCAACCAGTCGACAGTTCCGGCACAGATACGCTTAAGTTCCCGCTGAAAGACCGGCGGGGTGACAGGTTCTCGGCAGCCCCGGTGAACCCGTTCGATCTTCGTACACCCGCGAATATCTCCGACTCTATTGAGTATGACTTCAAAACAAAGCAGTATTATATCATTGAAAAAATCGGGAGTTTCTATTACAGGAAACCAACCTACCTGACTTTCGATGAGTTTCTTGCGATCCAGGCTAAAAAATCAGAACAGGAATATTTCAGAAAGAGAGCCAACATTCTTTCTTCTCTCAATAAAAAACTTTTAAAACCGCAATTGTCGGTAACCGAAAGTCTTTTCAACCGGATCTTCGGTAATGGAAAAGTTGAGATCCGGCCGCAAGGTGAAGTGAGTCTCATGGCTGGTTACCAGGGTCAGAATATCAAGAACCCTGCACTTCCGGAAAGAGCCAGAAGAAACGGAGGTTTTGATTTCGACATGAATGCTAACCTGAGTGTGATCGGAAATATCGGAGACAAACTCCGGCTTCCGATCAATTACAATACCCTATCAAATTTTGATTTTGAGAACCAGCTCAAACTTGATTATACGGGAACAGATGATGAGATCATCAAAAGAATCGAAGCGGGTAACGTAGCCTTCTCTTCCAAATCAACTTTGATTCCCGGAGCGCAATCACTTTTTGGTTTAAAAACCCAACTGCAATTCGGAAAATTATTTGTTACCGGAGTATTGGCTAATCAACGTGCACAGCGACAGTCACTCGGATTGCAGGGCGGTGCATCCAGTTCCAGGTTTGAATTCAAAGCGGATGATTATGAAGAGAACCGTCACTTTTTGATGGCTCAATATTTCCGCCAGAATTATAACAATGCCATGCGCAGTCTTCCTGTGGTTAACTCGCAGGTCCAGGTTTTGAGATTGGAAGTATGGGTAACTAACAGAAATGGTTCCACCACGGAAACACGCGATGTTGTCGGGTTAATGGATCTTGCTGAATGTCCGACTTTCAACCAGGGAATTTTGTGTACTCCGGGAAATACCCGGAATCTTCCCTATAATGATGCGAATGATCTCTACAGAAAAATTGTAAACGATCCGGCATCCAGAAATTCTTCCCAGATCACTACCAAACTTGCATCATTGGGATTACGGCCTGTGCAGGATTTTGAAAAGACTTTTGCACGGAAACTGAATCCGAGTGAATATTTCTTCAATTCCCAGGTGGGATTTTTGTCGTTAAATCAACCGCTCCAACCTGATGAGGTATTGGCAATTGCATTCCAGTACAGCTACAATGGTAAGTACTACCAGGTCGGTGAATTTTCGCAGGATGTTCCTCCTGATACTACTGTGAACCAAAGCGGATCACAGAAAGTTCTATTCCTGAAATTATTGAAGGCAACTTCACAGCGTACCAATCTTCCGATCTGGGACCTGATGATGAAAAACGTTTACTCACTTCGTTCCAAGGACGGAAGTTATCTTTCTTCCATTCAACCACAGGATTTCAAACTGAATGTGTTGTATGAAGAACCAAGTCTTGGAAGAAAAAGATATTTACCGGAAGGTCCGAAAACGGGAGTTCCTTTAATTACCGTTTTGAACCTCGACCGGCTGAACTCGCGAAACGATCCTTTGCCGGATGGAGTATTTGATTATATCGAAGGATATACCGTATTGTCGCAACAGGCAAGGATCATCTTTCCGTTACTTGAACCATTTGGCCGTGACCTTGATTCTGCCGCTTTCCAGGGAAGTCCGCAGAACCTGAAAAATCAATACGTCTATTATCCTTTATATGATACGATCAAAGAGATTGCAAAAACATTTGCGAACCTCGACCGCTATATTATTGAAGGATATGCAAAGGGACAGTCAACCTCCGAAATTTCTCTTGGTGCGTTCAACGTACCTCCGGGATCTGTTACGGTAACCGCGGGCGGACAGGTGCTTCGGGAGAATGTAGATTTCACGATTGATTATAACCTTGGAACAGTAAGGATCATTAATAATGCGATCCTGAATTCCGGTGTTCCGGTAAATGTTCAGTTTGAAAACAATGCAGGTTTTGGAATTCAGCAACGGAACTTCTTAGGTTTGCGATTGGATTATATCGCGAAACAGAATGCAAGGGAATCACTGACCTTCGGTGCTTCGGTCGTAAGATTAAGTGAGCGGCCGTTTTTTACAAAGACAGTTTATAATGAGGATCCGATCAGGAACTCGATGTATGGTCTCGACTTCAGTTATACCGGGCAGCTGCCAAGGTTGACAAGATGGTTGGATAAATTACCTTTTTATAATACCAATGAAATCAGTACGATCCAGGCTTATGGAGAAGGTGCGTTGCTGAAACCCGGGCACCCGCCACAGATTGGAAGAGGCAGCGGGGGATTGATCTTCGTGGATGATTTTGAAGGGACAAGAAACGCGATCGATTTAAGGTTTCCGTTGGTGAGTTGGGGACTGGCATCAACGCCGGAAGGAAATGATCTTTTTGAAGAAGCGGATGATGTGAACTCACTCAGTTATGGGTACAACAGGGCAAAGCTTGCCTGGTATAATATTGAACCGGTACTTCAGGACAGGAGAAACACCAACAACCCGGTAAGGTCCTATGAAGATTTTACGGATCCAAGGATCAGGCAGGTGAGGGTAACAGAGATTTATCCGAATCGTACTCCGGATCTTGGACAGGCACAGTTGGTGACATTTGATATGGCTTATTATCCTGAAGAAAGAGGTCCCTATAATTTTGACAATCGTGCAGGAAGCATTTCTGCAAACGGAAGATTGCTGAATCCGAGGAACAGGTGGGGTGGAATCATGCGCGGACTTGACCAGGTCGATTTTGAAACCGGGAATGTGGAGTTCATTGAATTCTGGATGCAGGATCCGTTTTTGAAAAACCCGGGAAGTACTGGTGGTGAATTGTATTTCAACCTGGGAAATATTTCCGAGGATGTACTGAGAGATGGAAAACGATTCTTTGAAAATGGAATCAGCGGAGCAAACACAAGAGCGCAGGAAGATACTTCAACTGTTTGGGGAAAGGTTCCTGCGAACCCGATCCAGGTAACCCAGGCATTCAGTAATGATCCGGCGGATCGTCCTTTTCAGGATGCAGGTTTCGATGGATTGATCGGTGATGCGGAAAGATTAAAGTTTGCGCAATACCTGGATGATCTGCGTGCGCAATTCGGTGCGAACTCACCGGTTTATCTGAATGCACTGAATGATCCGTCAACCGATGATTTCAGAAATTACCGTGACGGATTTTATGATGAAACGCAAACCAGGATTCTTGGACGATATAAAAATATCAATAGTCCGCAGGGTAACTCACCAGTAGCAACTGGCGACCAGCAGTTTGTATCTGCGTTCACGTTATATCCTGACCAGGAAGAATTCAACAGGGATAATACATTGAATGAACTGGAAGAATATTTCCAATACAAAGTTGAATTGAGGCCAACTGCACTGGATGAAGTAGGAGAGAATTTTATTACGGATGTAAGAACCTTTACTCCTTCAGGAGGGATCCAGGAAAAATGGTATCTCTTCAGAATTCCGATTGCCGAGTTTGAAAAGAAAGTCGGCAATATTCCTGATTTCAAGTCAATTCGATTTATCAGGATGTTTATGACTGGATTTGAAGATTCGGTTGTATTGCGATTTGCTAAATTGGAGTTGGTAAGAAATCAGTGGAGAAGATATAATTATGAACTGGATACCACAGGTACCTATGCATTGATCCCACCAAATACTCAAACCACTTTTAACCAGCTCGCAGTAAATATTGAAGAGAATGCATCGAGAAGACCGGTGCCTTATAAGACTCCGCCGAGTGTAATTCGTCAGCAACAGCTGAGTAATAATAATGTGAACCTGTTATTGAATGAGCAATCATTGAGTTTGCAGATCTGTGATTTGCAGAAAGGGGATGCAAGAGGTGTATTCAAAACACTGAACCTGGATTTGCGACAGTATGGAAAGTTGCAGATGTATACGCATATTGAATCAGGTGGTTTTACAGATAATATCCGCAACAATGATATCTATGCGGTGGTACGTTTCGGAAATGATCTTGGAAATAACTATTACGAAGTAAAAATTCCATTGCAGAAAACTCCATGGGGTTCAAGTGGCGATGCGGAAATCTGGCCTACTGCAAATGAACTTGATTTCAATTTGCAGCAACTGATCGATCTGAAAGTTCAAAGAAATAATTCAGTTCCACCATCCCAGTATTTCAGGCAGACGGGTGCGGATGGAAAGGAATACGCAATCCTTGGTAATCCAAATCTCGGCGAGGTAAGAATCTTCTTCCTGGGTATCGAAAACAGGGAAATGCAGGAAGCCTGTGCGGAAGTTTGGTTTAATGAATTAAGGTTGAGTGATATTAATGAGAATGGGGGATATGCAGCATTGGGAAGAGTGGATATCAAACTTGCAGACCTCGGAACTTTATATGTTTCAGGAAGTGTGAGAAGCACCGGGTTTGGAACAATTGAACAAAGAGTAAATGAACGCTCCCGTGAAGATTTCACCCAGTTCGATATGGCCACCAATCTTGAGCTTGGAAAATTACTCCCTGAAAAAGCAGGTGTATCTATTCCATTTTATGCAAGTGTATCGCAGGCTGTAAGTGCACCTGAATATGATCCGTATGATCTTGATGTGAAGTTGAAAGATAAATTAGCCGCTGCTCCCGGTGGTGCAAGAGATTCCATCCGGAGTGACGCAGTTGATAAAAGAACCATCAAGACGTTGAATTTCACAAACGTGAAAAAAGTTAATACAACCGGAAAAAAGCAACAGCTCTGGAGTATTGAAAATATTGATGTGAGTTATTCCTATTACAAGGAAACGCAGACGAATCCGCTGATTGAAAATAATTCTGTGACCAGGCATCGTGCCGGTCTGGGTTATAATTTTACCGGTACACCAAAATACTGGGAGCCTGTAAAACCATGGTTCAAATCAAAATCACCATGGCTGGATATCTTAAAAGATTTCAACATTAACCCGGTTCCATCCTTATTAAGTTTCCGTGGCGATGTGAACAGGCAGTTTGGTGCATTCAGACCAAGAAATGTTGGCGGTCCGAAAAGTATTTTGCCGGAGACCTACGACAAATACTTTACGTTCGACAGGATCTATAATATGCGTTGGGGATTGACTAAATCAATCAACCTGGATTTCAATGCAACGAACAGGTCATGGATTGATGAAGATTCCGGAAGGTTGAACGATACACAGAAGAAAAGAATGTGGGATAATTTCTGGAAGGGAGGAAGAACTGTGTCGTATCAGCATACTGCGAACCTAACCTATACCTTGCCAACAGCAAAGATTCCTGCACTCGACTGGACCTCACTGAATGTAAGTTATACTGCGAACTATAATTTCCTTGCGGCATCTTTGATTGCAAGAAATCTTGGAAATACTTTAAATAACAGTCAGCAGAAAAACATCACTGCAGAATTCGATCTGACAAGACTTTACAGTAAGTCGAGATTCCTAAGGGCAGTAGAAGAAGATGTGCCGGCAGAGCAGCGACAGCAGCAACGCCAGCAACGGGCAAATGATACCAGCAGTGTGAATGGAAAACGTCCAAAGCGTGATCCGAATGAACCATTGGAATTAAGTGGTACAGCAAAAGCATTTGGTAAGATATTGACCTCACTGAAAAGAGTAAGTTTCAACTTTACCGAAAATGCAGGATCAACTATTTATGGTTATACCGACAGTTCAAGAATTCTTGGAATGAATCTTCGATCCAATGCTCCGGGTTGGGATTATGTTTTCGGAAGAACACCTGATACAAATTTTGTAAACCGACTTGCACAAAAAGGACTTATCACGGGTGATCCGAATTTCAACTTCCAGAACATGTTCAATTACGAACAGGTAATGAGATTGAATGCACAATTGATTCCAACACGTGATTTCACGATCGATGTGAATTTTGAAAAATCATTTGGTAAGGCATACAGCGAATTGTATAAAGATACCATTGGATACAGCGGTACCTTCCAGCGATTGAATCCTTACAGTGCGGGAAGTTTCAGTGTAACCTGGATCGCTTTCCAGACACTGTTTACAAAAGTGAATCCGAATGAAGTAACGGAAACGTTTAAGCAGTTCCAGGAAAACAGGATTGTACTATCAGAAAGACTGGCGAAATCAAATCCATACTGGCAGAACCTTCCTCCGAATGAACAGTTTTTATCGGATGGTTTTTATAAAGGATATGGAAGATATGCCCAGGATGTTTTGATTCCTGCATTTATTGCAGCCTACAGTAAGAAGGATCCTAATTCTGTAGCGTTGGTGAAACAGTCGAATCCGAATGTAAAATCGAATCCATTCTCCGGATATCTTCCAAGGCCAAACTGGAGAATAACTTATAATGGATTAACCAGAATACCGGGGCTAGAAAAGATCTTTACCAATGTAACTTTATCGCATGCCTACAATACAACATTGGGCATGAACAGTTACAATTCATCCTTGTTATTCCAGGATCCTTTCCGTGTAAATTATCCCGGATTTATCGATACGCTCACAGGCAATTTTATTCCATATTTTCTTGTTCCGAATATTACGATCTCTGAGAGATTTGAACCATTGATTGATATTGATATGCAGTTTACCAACCAGTTAACTGCAAGATTTGAATACAAAAAATCAAGAACGTTAAGTTTAAGTCTTGTAGACTTCCAGTTATCAGATGCAAGATCAACTGAGTTTGTGATCGGTGCGGGATTCCGCAAAAAAGGTGCATTCTCATTTATTAAGTGGAAAGGGAAACCGCTTGATAATGATGCTGCATTTCGACTTGATCTTAGCTTCCGGGATGATGTAACTGCAAACAGCAGGCTCGACCAGTTGCAGGCCTTACCAACAGCCGGACAAAAAGTTATTCTTATCAATCCAACGATTGATTATGTGATCAGCAACCGCGTAAATCTTAAGTTTTATTTTGAGCAGAGAAGAGTGGAGCCAAAGATTTCCACAGCTCCGCCTATCACAAACACAAGGGCGGGAGTGCAGGTGAGGTTGAGTCTTGCGCAATAGTGCAACACCCGGATTTCAGGATCTCGGACAATTCATAACTGATATTAAGCTTTTTAATAGGGGGAATTATTTATTCAATGATTTGAGTATTAGTCACCTGAATTTTAAGTTTTTCTTGTAACACTAGCGGCAGGGATTTTGCGTTTTAAATTTGGATGAGTACTTTTGACCAATCCGAATCCCTGTAAAAGCTAGAATCTATGAATTTGAAATTGTGTCGCATTGCGTTAATTCTTTCCTGCATACTCTTCAGCAAAAATACCTTTGCACAGGGTGATGTTATTCGCCAGGCACCTTGCGAAACATCAGCATATCAAAATACTATAGACAGTCTTAAACAGCTTTATACCGGCCAGGGTTACCAGATTCTTCGGGAAGCTTCCGTTCAGATGGAAAGCGAATATGAAATGCCAATCGTGGTTCCTATGACGGGAGGTGGATTATACCAATTTGCATTTATTGGTGATCCCACTTCCAGGTTGTATGAAGTAAGAATGTTTGATTATAGTGAGCGACAGGTTTTTTATAAGAAGAATCAGTGGGGAGATGTTGATGGAAATGTCATCTCCTACTCATATGTTCCTAAGTTCACGGAGTATCATATGATCAAACCGGTTCAGGTAAATAAGAACAGGAAGAAACTTTGTGGATATGTGATCTTATTGAAGAAATCCGCACCATAATCCTTCAGAATATTGATAAAAAAAATGCTGCAATGTTGCAGCATTTTTTTTTATCAGAATTTTATGAAATCAGTCTTTCTTCATTTTGGAATCAGAAGAGAGTTTATATGTTTTACTATCCTTTATTAAAGTAAAATGAGTTAGCCTGGGCTTTTGAAGTTACTACCAGGTCGTTGATGCAAACGTGTTCAGGAAGGTTTACGCAGAACCATGCGATCTCTGCAATGTCTTCTGCCTGCAATGGTTTGAATCCATCATATACTTTTGATGCAGTTTCTGCATCCCCTTTAAATCTTACAATGGAAAATTCAGTTTCCGCAGCACCTGGATGCAGCGCTGTAACTTTAATGCCATGACGTAATAAATCAATGCGCATTGATTTTGAAATTGCATCTACTGCATGTTTGGATGCACAGTATATATTTCCCTTCTCATATACTTCTTTGCCCGCAGTAGAACCAATATTAATGATATGACCTGTCTTTCTTTCTACGAGATAGGGAAGAACCGCTTTTGAAACATAGATGAGCCCGGATAAATTAGTTCCCAACATGGTTTCCCAATCGTCCAGTGAGGCTTCATCGAAGTAGTCACGTCCTAATGCAAGTCCTGCATTATTAACCAGCACATCAATGTTTTTCCATTCTGAAGGAATTCCATTGATGCTGTCAAACACCTCTTTTTTCTCCTGAACATCAAATGGGAGAAGCAGGATTTCAGTTCCGTATTTTGATGTCAGCTGTTGTTGAAGATCGATTAGTTTTTCTGCACGACGTGCATTTAGTATCAGATCGAAACCACCTTCAGCAAATTTCTCTGCGATGGCTTTTCCGAAACCTGAACTTGCACCGGTAATGAAAGCGATTTTTTTATTTGTTGACCTCATGGTATTTACTCTGTATAAATTTAGTTCTTATATCCTGCCAATTCCTGCATTATCTTATAAGTACTGAAGTGCCTTTTTTACTTATTGTTTTACCTGTATAATCTATTCCGCTTACCATCCATACATAGGTTCCTGAATCCTGCATTTTACCATTCAGCATTCCATTCCATCCCTGGTTGAATTGCCTTGTTTGGTACATCAATTGTCCCCAGCGGTTATACACTCTGAAGTAAGTCAATGAAGCCATACCCGGAGCTACAGGTTGAAGAATTTTATTTTTTCCTTCCGGAGTAAATGCATTTGGTACAAATATATCCGGGCCGGTTTTAAATACTTTCACACTCATGGTATCCATAGAAAAACAGCCTTCCTCGGTATATGCTCTCATGGTGAAAGTTGTATTGTTATCTAGGATTGCAACCGGATTGCTGATATCACTCCGGTCAAGTAAAAATGGAGGATTCCACTCATACAATTCAGCACCGGATCCCTGAAGCTGCAATGGCTGACCAATTACAACCACAGTGTCGTTTCCTGCAAAAGCATTGATTTTTTCCCGTACTGTTACAAGTACTTCATCAGTAGAAGGTTTAGGGCAACCAATTGTGTCAAATACAGTAAGCGTATAGATCTGGGATTGCGCAGGGAAAGCAACAGGATTTAAAACTGAGCCGCTGCTTAAACTGTTATTTGGTGTCCAGAAGAATGATGATCCTACAATTGTTCCATTTAGTAGTGCTGAATCTTCAAAACAGATCACCGTATCAATTCCGGCATTTACAATGGGATAAGGAATTGTTCTGACAGTAATGGCATCCCGCGCAATACATTTTCCTATTCTTGCTTCAACACTATATGTTGTGGTAGTTGGTGGAGTGACAATTGGATTTTTGACATTCACATCATCTATAGATGTATTTGGTGTCCAGGTAAATTGTAATCCATCAGATTGAGGATTTAGTCTCACCGGATCCGTAGAACAGATGGTAGTATCAGCACCGGCGTTGAGTGTTACAAAATCAACCACTCTTACATTAATGGAATCGGTATTGACACATCCGTTTTCATTTAGTGTGACTTTATACTTAGTGGTCACTTTTGGCCACACCACCGGGTTTGCAATATTTGGATTACTGATATTGTAATTCGGACTCCAGCTGAAAATGCCGTTACCTGTTGATGATAATTGAAGGGAGTCGACACTGCATATCAAAGTATCCCTGAAAGGAACACTCATTAATGGAATATCCCTTACTTCAAAACTCCGGTAAACAGTATCAACACAACCTTTATCTGACATAACAATCAGCGAAGCAGTCTTAATTCCTAAACTGTTAAACAACCATGCTGGATTTCTCGACTCATCTACATCAGCTTCATTGAGTTCATCGCCAAAGTTCCAGTACCAGGAAGCAACTCTTCCATACCTTGTTTTTGTGGTATCGTTAAATTGAAAAGGTGTGAATTTGCAGGATCCTGTAACTGTAAATCCCGGGAAGAAACCAGGATAAACTCTTGCTCTTGTTGTGGTGGAATCAATACACTGACCTTCAAGGACTACTTTCATTTTTACAATGTAAGTTCCCGTATCCCTGTAACGGTGTTCAATAAATCCCTGGTTATTGTTTGTTACGGTATCCGGTGATCCGTCACCAAAATTCCACGTGTAGGATGCACCAGGCGGATTTAATGTTTCATTCCGGAAGTTTACATTGAAATCATCGCAGAATGAATAATCCGGTTTCAGATTGGCGCTTAGCGGGATACAATCCGACACTGCAATATGAATATCTTTCCGGTGAATATTGATCAGTTTTCCATCCCTGTATTCTTCCGTACATGCAGTGATAACATACTGCCCGAGAGAGGTTGGTGCAATACCGGTAACCAATCCGGTTTTGGAGTCAATTCTTACGCTTGGACCTAACGGAGAAGTTCCGGAATATCCTGCACTGTAGGCAAGTGAGGTATAAGGTGGTGTGGAAGCAGTTGGTGGATTGGGATTATTTTGTGATGCCCCGATAAAACCATTACAAAGTTTATAAACAAGCGAATCGGTTTCATCAGGATCAACTGCTCCGAAACTGAAAGTGAAATTACTTCCCCTGCAAATCGCTGCAGCATCATTGGTCATGTACCTGGGGCCGCTATTGGTATAGGCATTCGGAACCAATGAAGTTCCGGGAATTTCACACTGATAGGTAGCTCCGAAGCTATTGCTTGGTGGCTGTAAGTTTTTGATATCAATGATCCGGCAACATCTCTGGAAGGAAATAATATAACCTTCGGGACTATTTGGTAATTGAATTTGTGTTGAGTAGGTCCTGACGCGGTAACAAACATCGAGCGGTGGGTTTCCGATGCAGGGGTTGGACCTTGGATCAAACCTTACAAATTCCTCTGTTTGTCGCTGGGCAGTATGAACTGAAACAAAACCGTATGTGTCTTTATCAAAAACCGAAAGAGGAACTGATTCGTCCAGCTGGCCAGGTGCATTGGCACTGCAATCGATATATAATTTAAGGGAGACCAGGTATACGGAGGTTCCGGCAGTGTTTCCGGGACCGACATATTGATAGAACATTTCACCTCCTTTGATGTGTGCAGCAAACAGGGAAGTGGAATATCCTGCAAGGAACAGGAGAATGGTAAGGATCTTCTTCATCAATTTCACAATAAGGTTATAGGCTGAATGATCAAATCTCCTTAAGAAATTTTGATAAAGTATCATTGCAGTCCCGGGGTTCTTCCAACATTCCCATATGACCGGAATTGTTGCAGATATGAATGTAAGAAAAAGAACCCAAATGCGCCTGCTCAAGGCATTTCTCCAAAGGCACTGCCGTGTCGAATTTTCCGGCGATTATCATGATGGGTTTCTTAAACGTTTTCAGGACATGGGTTCTGTCGGGTCTCGCAATCATCGCTTCGTAATACTGTACGAGAGATTCCTCTGAAAAGTTGGCGTACCGGTTGATTGTTTCCTGTAATAACTCCGGATTGTTTTTGCGGGTTGCTTCACTGAACAGGTTTGGAGTTGCCTGCGCCAGGAATTTCGCTGCCCCGTTTTTCCGGATAAATTCAATTCCTTTGCGACGGGTAGCAATCTTTTCCTCATCATCTGCATATGCGGAGGAATGAAACAGACAAAATGCTTTTATTTTATCAGGAAATAAATCTGCAAAAGCAAGACTGATATACCCTCCCATACTATGACCGATCAGGACAGGTTCATGTAAATTTTCTTCCTCACATAATTCTTTTAATACCCTTGCATAATTTTCAATACTCCCATTATTCATGATGGGAGAATTTCCACTGCCGGGAATGTCCGGAATAAGGAGCAAATACTTTTCTGATAAAACAGGAACCTGGTTTTCCCAGATCCTGCTGTCTTCTCCAAATCCATGAATAAGCATCACAGGATTTCCACTTCCCGTTTTCACATATTTTATTTCCCCAAGGCTGCTATTGAAAGTCAGCTTTTCTGTTGGTATAGAAGAATCTCCTGTCGTCATATTAAAGGTTTTTTCGGTATAGCACTACACTTCTCATAAATGCAATTATTACGATCGGTACGATTGCGGTATTCATATCCTGCGGCAGCAGTGCCCATGCAAAAAATAATATAAAGTACCAGGCTGCCATTACCATAAAATACCTGCTGACCCAGTATCTTTTTTTGGAAGGAAGAAAAGCCACCACTAAGTGAAAGGGAATTGCCCAGAGAAGATTATAGTTATCAGAACAAACTGTATGTTCCGTACCGAACCACATGAATAATAACAAAACGCCTAATGCTCCCAGTAAAAAGAAAAACACACGGTCAAAAACCTGCAGCAAAGGTACTGCCCATTTTCTTTTTGAAAATTGAAGAACACCTACGATGAGCATCAAAATGGATGTGATCACCATAGGTCTTGTAAGAATGCTTTCTTTTTTAGCGGGTTTATCAACATTTAAAACCGTTACTTTTTCTGTAACCAGTTGTTGATTGGAAACCGTGGCACTGTCAAATCCTTTCATCAGAAAATCGGGAAGAAACATTGCTTCTCTTGAAGTGACTTCGCGGTCGATCTTACTTCCCAGCAAAATATCTATACCTAATCTACTCCAGTACATTTCGCCGTTTTTCAGATATACATGCAGCAACTCCCGAAAGGTTGGGGGATCGTTCCCAAGAATGCTATTAAACTTCACCTGTCCATCACTGTTAGCTTCGACGATATCACCCAGTCGCGTACTGCAATTGTCGAAAAGGAAATCATATTTGTAATATTTATTCTCTTCCTTAAGATTTTCCTGCAACGCGCTGTAGAGTTCTAATTTTTGCTGACAATTCAATTTAAGTTCCTGTTCAATGATACTTCTTCTTTCATACGCATAATCATCTTTGAAGCCTCTGTAATCCTGTGCAGACACGTAATATAAAAGTTTGCCTCTTACAAACTTCATGTAGAAGTCGGGATCATTGAAATCAAACGTTCCGTAATTAAAAATGATATCATAACCTGATACACTATCCGTCACCCGGATCGCGCTATGGCCGAAAGTGGAATAAAGTTCTTCTCCAGGACTGCAGGTAAGCAGACTGACTCTTAAATGACAACTATCTGTTTGAGCTTTAACGGAAAATGATGATATGAAAATCAACAGGAATAATAAAAACCTCTGCATGCTATAAATGTAGAAAATAATGTGTTCGGGAGTAAAATAAAAAACCCCGGAAAAACCGGGGTGTATTAAGAAAGAATCCAATCTACCTTCTCGAATAATTTGGTGCTTCGCGTGTGATCTCGATATCATGCGCATGGCTTTCTTTCATACCCGCATTGGTGATTCTGACGAATTGTGCTTTTTGAAGTGCATCGATATCCTTTGCTCCGCAATAACCCATACCTGCTCTTAAGCCACCAACATACTGGTACACGATCTCGCTTAGGTTTCCTTTGAAAGCAACACGACCTTCAATTCCTTCCGGAACAAATTTTTTGATATCATCTTCCACATCCTGGAAATAGCGGTCGCCGCTTCCCTGGCTCATTGCACCGAGAGATCCCATTCCGCGGTATTGTTTGAATTTTCTTCCTTCGTAGATGATGGTGTCTCCAGGACTTTCCTCGGTTCCTGCAAATACACTTCCCATCATTACAACATTGGCTCCTGCCGCAAGTGCTTTCACCAGGTCGCCGGTATAACGGATACCACCATCTGCTATGAGCGGGATATTCATTTTATGCAAAACGGAAGCAGCTTCCATGATTGCGGTGATCTGTGGTACACCTGCACCAGCAACAATACGGGTTGTACAGATAGAACCCGGTCCGATACCAACTTTTACAGCATCCGCGCCTGCTTCGGCAAGTGCTTTGGCGCCAGCAGCAGTTCCTATATTTCCCGCAATGACAGGCAGGTTTTTAAAATTCTTTTTTACTGCTTTCAGTGCATCTATCACTCCTTTGCTATGCCCATGGGCACTATCAAGACAAACAACATCTACACCTATTTTCTGAAGAGCAGCTGCGCGATCCATCAGGTCGCCGGTGATACCGAGCGCAGCACCAACCAGTAATCTTCCGTATGTATCTTTAACTGCATTCGGGTTACTGGTAACCTGGAGAATATCACGATAGGTGATCAACCCAACAAGCTTCCCGCTTTTGCTCACAACAGGAAGTTTTTCAATTTTATACTGACTTAGAATCTTTTTGGCTTTTTTCAGATCGGTTCCTTCCGGAGCAATGATGAGATTTTCCTTAGTCATCACTTCGCTCACCTTTTTCTTACCATTCGTTTCGAAACGCAGATCGCGGTTGGTAAGAATTCCGACGAGTTTTTGTTCATGGTCAACAATAGGAATACCTCCGATCTTATTTTCCTTCATGAGTTTCAGCGCGTCATCGATGGTCGCTTCAACGAGTAAGGTAACCGGGTCAATGATCAGTCCGCTTTCGCTTCTTTTTACTTTTCTTACCTGTTCAGCCTGTTGCTCAATACTCATGTTTTTATGCAGAATACCAACGCCGCCCTCGCGTGCAAGTGCGATGGCAAGATTAGCTTCTGTAACGGTATCCATTGCAGAAGAAAGCAGTGGTACATTCAGTTCAATATCTTTTGTGAGTCTGGTGCGGATACTTACTTCACGGGGAAGAACTTCTGAAAAGGCCGGAACCAATAAAACGTCATCGAATGTTAAGCCTTCACCGAAAAATTTAGCTGGATTGGAGGAATTGCCTGCAGCGGCTTTCTTTATTGTTGCCATGTGCAAAGATAATGTCATGACTAAAAAAGTGCCAAAACTTTTTTGATGGCCCCTGCTATCACAAATTTCGCTGTATAAATAACAGCAAGTTTTACAGGATCCTGTATTTCCTGCCCGGTAAACAACTCACCATGTTTTTGATTTCAAGAGAAAGTAGAAGGGAGGAGAGAATGCTTGAATTAAAGCTGAATTCCATCAGGAGTTCATCAATGTGAACAGATTCCCGTTGACGAATGATTTCCAAAATCATTTTTTCCTGTTCACTGAGGTCAACAAAAAGATCCGGTTGAATCCTGGTTCGATTATCCTCCGAGTCTTCCCATCCCATAATTTGAAGGAAATTTGAAGGAGATGAACAGAGGATCGCTTTATTCTGCTGGATCAGGTAATTACATCCTTCACTTTTTTTATCAGTGATTTTTCCCGGAAAAGCGAATACATCCCGGTTATATCCTGATGCAAGGTCAGCAGTGATCATACTTCCTCCTTTGATTCCTGTTTCCACAAGAACCGTGGCATCAGACAATCCTGCAACAATCCGGTTCCTGCTGGGGAAATTATGTTTATCGGGAGCAGTTCCGCTGATGAACTCCGTTACAAGTGCGCCATTTGAAATGATCGATTTTGCCAGTGCATTATTTTCAGGAGGATAGATCGTATCCAATCCATGAGCAAGCACTGCAATGGTATTCAATCCCTGTTTTAATGCAGTTCGATGTGCAACAGTGTCAATTCCGAACGCAAGTCCGCTGATAACAGTTGGTGATACGTAGGTAATATCCTGGACGAATTTTTCTGTTACCTGTTTTCCATAGTTGCTGTTATTTCTTGTGCCGACTATTGCTACTGATTTAGAAAAATTCAAATCAACGGATCCTTTTACAAAAAGTAAAAACGGGGGGTCGTAACAATTCAATAATCGTTTCGGATAGTCTGTATCAGTTATGAAAAATGTACTGACCCTATATCGTTCAATGAATCGGATCTCTTTTTCAGCAAGGGCAAAATTCTTAAAAGATTTGATTGCATTTGCGCGCACAGCACCCATGCCTTCCACCTTTTCAAGCGATGTAACACTTGCATTAAAGATCTTCTTTGCTTCTCCAAAAGTTTCTGATAAAATCCTTGCCTGGATCTTTCCGATATTCGGTACCTGCGTGAGCGCAACCTGGTATAATAAATCATCTTTGATCAACTCGTTTGTTTGAATCAAAGGTGAATTGAATTATTATTTCAGCGAAAGTACTTTCATCTCAGTTCTCCTGTTTTTTGCCCTTCCTTCTTCCGTGTTATTGTCAGCTACAGGTTGTGTTTCACCAAATCCTGATGAGGTTAATCTCGATATTTCTATTCCGTTTTTCTGCAGGTATTGTACTACAGAAGCTGCGCGTTTGCGTGATAATACTAAATTGTCTTCGGGCTTTCCTACATTATCTGTATGTCCTTCTATACGAATCTTCAGGGATGGGTTTTCTTTCAGCAGCAATACCAGTTGGTCCAGCTCAACCATGGAAGTGTTTTTCAGCTCTGAACTTTTTGTATCAAAGAATACATTCTTTAAAACAATACTTGCATTCGCCCTGATGGGTTTCAATGGAATATTCATACTGTAAACCGAATCAGGTTCTTTTTCACTCAGCGGAAAATTATCTGAATAAAAAAGATAACCTCGTCTGTTTACATTAAATGAATAGTCTTTTCCAACCGGTAAAGTGATGAGGTAATTGCCTGTTTCATCTGTCTGCACTTTGCTGACCAATTCCCTTGTTTCAAGGTCAGTCAGGTCAACTGCAGAAGGCAATCCTTTTTGCGTTTCTTCATCATATACTTTTCCTTTAACCCAAATTGTTCTTGAAGGACGAATACCTTCTCTCAATTCAAAGCTGTAGAGATCAAGACCTCCCTTGCTATCGCTCCGGTCGCTTGCATAGTAGGCAGTTTTTCCATCTGCCGCAATGAAAATGCTTCCTTCATTTTCAATTGTATTGATCGGGAATCCAAGGTTCTCGGCTTTACTCCAGGTATTTGGTCCCTCTTTCTTTACAAGAAAAAGATCCTGGTTTCCATATCCGGGATGACCATTACTCGTAAAGTATAAGGTATGATTATCTGCATGGATGAAGGGAGCACCTTCTTCTCCGATTGTATTCACATTCGGTCCGAGGTTTTCAGGTTCGGTCCAGCGGCCATTCGGTAACCTGTGTGTAACATAAAGATCACTGTTGCCATATCCTCCCGGCCTGCTGCTGGTAAAGTAGAGGTCGCGTTTGTCGGGCGATAAACTCGGTGCCGATTCCCAACTTTCCGAATTGATTCCTTCGCCCAGGTTTTCCGGTTCACTCCATCCATCAGGAGTCAGGTATGAAATGTACAGGTCACAACTTCCATAACCATCCGGAAAGTTGCATCCCGTAAAGATGAGCCATTCTCCATCCTGTGAAATGTTCTGGGCGCCTTCATTCCTGTTGGTATTGATGTTTCCTTCGAGACCCCGTGCCTGGCTGTAACTGTTCCCAGGCCCTGTTCGGATCGAACCGAAAAAATCTTCATTGAAATTTTTGACTTTACGCGTAAAGATCAGTTGCTGTCCGTCGATGGTCAGCGTGGGATAGTATTCCGAAAAGACGGAATTGATACTATCTCCCATATTTTTCGGTTCAAAAGCAGTATTTGAAAGTTTTAGTCTCTTTTCATAGTCAATGGCAAAGCGATAACATTGTTCCCGATATGCAGCTGCTTTTACACTTGCCTCTCTTAATCCTTTGAGCGACTGAAATTCTTTAAGTGCAGTGAGTGCCTCCTCAAATAAGCCTTTTCCTGCAAGATTAATGGAATAGGAAAGCGCATAGTCCTTGAATGAAGAAGTATCAATTGCCCGTGCTTTCTGGTAATAAGTTATCGCGCTATCATATTTTTTCAGTTCGCCGAACATGCCGGCAATCGATAAATGCGCATCAAAGAAGGATGGCCAGATCTTTACTGCACTTTTCAGTCTTTTGATTCCGGCAGGAATGTCGCCATCACGTGCTTCAATCATGGCCTGGTTGTACAGTTCACCAGCCTTGTTTTTTTGCCGGTCAGAAATATTCTGTGAGCTGGCCGAAATAGAGGTAAGGATCAATAAGCCTATTATGGTAAGTCGGATCATGTGGATTTCTTTGCTTCAGCAATTAACAAAGAATCTTCCAAGAATCAGGGAACGTTAATGTATTTATGAATTTGGATGGAGATTTCCCACTTAGGATGGGCTTTCACATATTCGATAATGAGGGGCATCATTTGAGCAGCTTTCTCCCATTCAGGCTGCAAATAAAGTTTACAATCCGGGGAAACCCTGGCTGCATGATCTTCCGCCCACTGAAAGTCGGATTTATTGAAGATCACTACTTTAAGTTCATTTGCCTGGCTCAGGATTTCCGGTAGCGGGGCCTTGAATTTTTTGGGAGAGAGACAGATCCAATCCCATTCTCCGGATAATGGACTTGATCCGGAAGTTTCAATATTGGTCTGAAATCCCTGTTCCTTAAATGCTTTGGTGATGGGGCCGCAATCATGCAAAAGTGGCTCGCCGCCGGTGATCACCACCATTCTGCCGGGATTGGCAGCTGCTCCTTCTACTATATCGGAAACTTCCTGGCGGGGATGTTTTGAGGCATCCCAGCTTTCTTTTACATCGCACCAGACACAACCAACATCGCATCCACCCAGCCTTACAAAATAAGCTGCGTGCCCCTGGTAGAACCCTTCACCCTGGATCGTGTAAAAGGATTCCATTACCGGATATGATGTGGTTGTTTGAATTGCCGTTGTTTCCATCTGGCTGCAAATTTCGCAAAAAAACCTGCGATGATCGCAGGTTTATCTGAAAGTCGGTGTTAAGATTAATTATTATCGGAACAGGCCATATAAGTATTGTGCATCAAAGCGGCAATGGTCATGGGACCAACACCACCCGGAACCGGAGTGATATAGCTGCATTTTGGTGAAACCTCATCAAACTTCACATCTCCTTTCAGCGCATATCCGCGTTTTTTTGAAGCATCAGGTACGCGTGTTATACCCACATCAATTACAATCGCACCATCCTTTACCATATCGGCAGTTACAAATTCGGGGCGGCCGAGTGCTGCAACAATGATATCAGCCTGTAAGCAGATCTCTTTAAGATTTTTGGTATGTGAGTGACAAACAGTTACAGTACAATTACCTGGGTTGGAATTATTGCTGAGTAATACACTCATCGGTCGGCCAACGATATGACTTCTGCCAATAACAACAGCATGCATTCCCTTTGTATCAATTTTATAATGTGCCAGCAGCATCATGATCCCGTGTGGAGTAGCGGGAACGAAACCAGGCAGGCCAAGCATCATACGGCCCGCGCTTACAGGGTGAAAGCCATCAACATCTTTTGCAGGGTTAATAGCACTGATCACTTTTTGCTCGTCAATATGTTTTGGAAGTGGTAATTGTACAAGGATTCCATCAACGTCAGGATCCGTGTTGAGGTCGTTGATTATATTCAATAATTCGTGTTCGGTAGTTTCTTCTTCAAGTCTGATGAGAGTGGATTTGTACCCAATGTCGTTGCAGGTTTTAACTTTAGAACCGACATATGTTTCGCTGGCGCCGTTACTACCCACCAGCACTGCTGCGAGGTGCGGAACTTTTTTTCCTTCTGCGATCAGTTGCCCCACTTTAATGGTGAGTTCTTCTTTGGTATGCTGGGAAACCAGGTTGCCGTCTAAAATTTTCATGGCGCAAAGGTAATCCTCAGGAGCTCCAATCCCAAAATTGCTTGTTAAGAATAAAACGTTTATAAAATGGTGATTTCACCATTGCCAAAAGAAGAGGCAGAGATAGTTTTGAAGGGTGAGAAATTTAATCATGTGGCTGTGGGTTCTGTTAGTTGGCCGGGATTGCCGGTTGCAGGTGATAATGCCTCAGGGGGCAGGATCATTGCCCGGCTTTCCTTCTTCTTTTGATAAAGCCGATGTGTTCAGATTATCCGTAAACCCCGCATTCCTGCCTTTTGCAAAAAAGATGAGTGGCGGAATAACAATTGAGAAACCTTGGAGCACAAAGGAGCTGAATTTCCTTCATGTGCAATTTTTGACACCCTGGAGGTCAATGGGAATTTCGTTTGGATTAACCCATTTTGGAAATAAAGAATATCGTCGGAACAGGCTGGACTTATATGCAGGAAAAAAATTAGGTAAGCTCCATGTTGGAATGGGACTAACCTACGCTCAAATAGTCTATGAAGGATATGGAAAGGAAAGTCAGATAGAAATTAATGCGGGAATGTTGTTAGAATTAAATGAGCAGACGAGCTACTTCAATAATATTCGCATAGGAACTAAAAATGGAGAAAGGGACGGCAGTATCGGTCAGGTTATAAATGGATTGGAATACAGGGTGTCAGACCAGGTATGTATTGGTTTAGCTGCCATCAGAAATAAGGGCAGCAGTATGATCTGCCAGTTTAATTGTATATACCAGCCGGTAAAACAGGTTGATATAGATATTGGAATGGTAACAGGTATCAGTACGGTTTATGTATGTGTGAAATACAGATTGAAAAATATATCGGTCAGGTCTGGATTCCGGTTCGGACAATTCATTGGAGTGGTACCCGCAATAGGTGTGATGGTTGGAAATGAATCAGAGTAAGCATGAAATATTTGTTGATGATGTTGGTATGTTGTAGTTGCAGATTTGTGAGTGGACAATCTATTGAAGACCATGCAGAATTTTTAGCAGCGAGAGAAGATGAAACAGAATTGCAGGAAACTGAATTATTGAAGAGTGTTAACAGGGAAAAAATATTTATAAATAATGCAGACGCTTTTGAATTATCTGGATTGAATATTCTTTCTGAAATCCAGATGGAAAGTTTTTTAAAGTACCGGGAAAGATTCGGAAAACTGTTAAGCAAATATGAGTTGCAGGCAATACCCGGTTGGGATATGGAAACGATCAGGGAAATCATACCCTATCTGTCATTCGAATTATATGAGAACCCGGGGTTTAGAAATATAATGAACAATGGAGTTTCGACCTTGCTTTTAAGAAATGGTGGAGGAGTTTTTAGAAAAAGGGATTCAGCTTTTGCAGGATCAGCAAACAGGTTATTGATAAAATATCAATACAGGTATCAGAAGAAAATGAACTTAGGTTTTCTTGCAGAGAAAGATGTGGGTGAAAGAATGACAATAAAGAAGCTTAAGCTGTTTGATTTTTATTCAGCGCATCTGGAATGGAATGACCTGAATAAACATGTCAGGAAAGTTGTTGCAGGTGATTATATAGTGAATTTTGGTCAGGGGTTGATCCAGTGGCAGGGATTCGGATTTGGAAAAGGTGGAGGAATTGCAACGGTCAGGAAACAAGGTGAATCGATTGATTCCTATCATGGCGCAAATGAGTATAATTTCCACCGGGGTATTGCAATGATGAGTCGTTATAAAAAGATGGACGCTACTTTTTTTGTTTCTAAAAGGTTGTTCGATGGAAATTTTGACGGGGATAGGATCAGTTCAATCCTTACAAGCGGATTGCACAGAACGTCAACTGAAATTAGTAACAGGAAATCTTTTAGTCTTTTAACTGCCGGGTTGAATGTTGCGTATAAATTCCGGCAGGGGCATTTGGGGCTGAATTCCGTTGTATACAAATTTGATCATATCTACAGCAAAAGAGAATTGCCCTATAATATGTTTGCAATACGGGATGATCAATGGAGAAATTTAAGTATTGATTATTCCTATACTTTTAAAAATATTCATGCATTTGGAGAGATCGCATTTGATAAAGAAAACAATCCTGCTTTTATAGGAGGTTTGATTTTGAGTCTTCACAAGTTTGCAGATTTAAATCTTGTTTACAGGAATATCTCACCGGGTTTTCAATCATTGTATTCAAGAGCATTAACAGAAAATACTGCTGTTAATAATGAGTCGGGCATCTATATGAATTGCTCGGTTAGGTGGAAGAAGTTTGTTATAGATTTTTATGGTGACCAGTATTATTTTCCCTGGGTAAAGTTTACAGTTGATGCTCCTTCTTCGGGTTGGGAGTATGGATTCCAGCTAAAATTTTCGCCATCACGGAATATAGAATTGATTAATCGAATTAGAATTGAAGAAAAAGATCAGCAGAATTCCGGAGATAATTTTAGTGCTAAGATATCCAGGGTTGCCAAACGTTCTTTCAGATCTCATTTAAACTACTTAATTAATAAAGAACAGGTTTTTAAAATAAGATTTGAAACAACAGTATTAACGGATCATATTAAAAATAAAACCAGTGAAGGTTATCTGGCGTATGTGGAAATGCAAAACACAATCAGCAGTTTGAATATTATGGTTGTTACAAGATGTCAATTTTTTGATACGGATGATTTTGATTCAAGAATTTATGCATTTGAAAGAGATGTTACCTATGCCATGTCGGTTCCTTTTTTCAGTGGTGGCGGATGGAGGTATTATTTTACCATTCAGGGCAAACCTGTATGGCCAGTGATTCGTAGGGTAATGAAGGATTGTTCCTTGAATGTTTCACTTAAATGGTCTCAATCATTAACCAGATCTTCAGTAAACAACAGTTTGATAAAGTCTGATCTTAATTTGCAAATGATCTTTCAAAAAAATAAATAAAGATTTCTTAAAATTTGTGCAGCATGTTTTGAATTGAAGTTGTCTTGGTCATTACCTCCTAACTCTACCCCCAGACCTCACGGTCACCCCTAAGCGCAGAAATTTTATTGTTGTTTTTTTTATAACTCAAAAATAAGACACATGGGAAAAGGTTTGTCACAATTATTTGTGCTGCTGCTGTTCTCAGTTGTTGCTTTTTCACAGGCCCGTACAATCACGGGAACTGTGACTGACCAAAGTGGTGCTCCTGTTCCTTTTGCTTCGGTAAGAGTTCAGGGTACACAAAGGGGTACAACTGCGAATGAGAATGGAGTTTTTTCAATTCAGGCCAGCCAGGGCGATGTATTACAGGTCTCTGCAGTTGGTATTACAGCAACAACAATTACAGTTGGTGCAACTGACAATTACACGGTTACAGTAGAAAAATCAGGAACATTAAATGAAGTAGTGGTTACTGCACTTAATATCCGGAGGGATAAAAAGTCGGTGCCTTATTCGGCGCAGAATGTAAGTGGAGAAAAACTCAACATTGCGCGTGAAACCAATCTTGCAACTGCAATTGCAGGTAAGATCGCGGGAGTTCAGATAGTTGGTACACCATCAGTTGGATTCAGAAGTCCGAACATCCGGATTCGTGGTGTAAACACTTTATCAGGTGAGGGACCTTTGTATATTCTCGATGGTACTCCGGTTGATGCGAATGCAATCAATATGGATAATGTTGAGAATCTTACCGTTTTAAAAGGAGCTGCTGCAACTGCACTGTATGGACAAAGAGCTGCAGGTGGTGTTGTATTGATCACATCTAAAAAAGGAAGAAAAAATACTGCGCCTAAAGTTGAAATAAATACGGCTGTCACATTTGAAAGGGTAGGTTTACTTCCTAAATATCAAAATGAATATGCAGGTGGATACAGTAATGATTTTATTCAGTTTGAATTTGATCCTTCACGTCATCCGGCCGACTGGGCTTCGTTTGACGGTCAGAATATGATCGAATATTATGCTGATGAAAGCTGGGGTCCAAAAATGGATGGAAGAATGTATCGTCCTTACTGGAGCTGGTTTCCGGGTGAAGATTTTGGAAAAGAAATTCCATTATCTCCACAAAAAAATAACGTACGTGATTTCTTTGAAACAGGAATCACAACAAATAATAACGTGGCAGTTTCAGGTGGCGGCGGCAACTTCGTTTATCGCCTGACCTATAATAATCAAAACAGAAAAACTCCGGTTCCGAATTCAGGACAGAACAGGAACTTCCTTACTGCTGCTACAAGTTTTGATCTGAATAAATGGATCACTATCAATTCCAATATCAACTACCAGACAACTTCAAGATCGGGTAACTTCCTTGAAGGTTATGGAGGCGGTCTTACTGCATCATTTAATCAGTGGTTTCAGCGTCAGATTGATATGGATCGACTTGCGAATTATAAAAATCCTGACGGATCATTTAATTCATGGAATATTCTTGGTCCTAATGATTACAATCCGGCAAATCCTAATGGATTTTTACGTCCGTTGTATTGGGACAATCCTTATTATGATGTTAATGAGAACACTCCAACTCTTAAATCCAACAGGGTATATGGTGATGTTGGGCTGACCGTAAATCTGCACAAGAATTTCAGCGTTACAGGTACTATGAGAGGGGATATCTACAATGATAATTTCAACTCGCGGATCACACAGGGAGGTCTGTCAATTCCCCGTTATGCAGAAGGATCCAACATGAATAATGAATATAATTTTGAAGGTATAGCAACCTATACCAATAAATTTAATGATTGGGATGTTGAGGCAAATGTCGGAGGTAATATCCTGAAGATTCAACAGAAGGCTTACAATGGAAATACCGTGGGTGGTTTATCTATTCCGGGATTCTATAGCCTGGTTTCCTCACGCGACCGTCCATTTGCAAGAACGTTGCTGACAAGGCTTCAACGTAACAGTCTGTTCGCCAGAACTTCAATCGGATGGAACCAGATGTTGTACATTGAACTGAGTGGAAGAAACGACTGGTCATCAGCACTACCGACAGGAAACAATTCTTATTTCTATCCTTCTGCAGGTGTAAGTTTTATACTTAGTGAGCTCGATGCGATCAGGAATATTGATGCGATCAGTTTTGCAAAGATCAGGGCTTCAGTAGGGCAGGTTGGTCGTGACCTTGATCCTTACAATATCAATAATTATTTCCAGGCAGGAAATGCTTTTGGAACAAGCGCAACCCTTTTTACTCCTAATGTTCAGCCTAATCCGAATTTGAAACCAAACCTCCAGACTTCATATGAAGGAGGACTTGAAATGAGATTCCTGAATAACAGGTTAGGATTTGATATTGCTTATTATAAGAATATCAATACCGACCAGATCCTTGCGATCCAGGTTCCTCAGTCAAGTGGTGTAACAAGCTCCTTTATCAATGCGGGCAGAATTGAAAGCCAGGGCTTTGAAGCATTGATAGAAGCAACACCTGTTAAGACCAAAAATTTCAATTGGGATATCACCCTGAACTTTGCACGTAACAGAAGTAAAGTAATAGAATTGGAAGAAGGTCTTGACAACTACGTTATCGGAAATGCAACTACTTTCAGAAAATCCATACAGCTCCAGGCAAGAGTAGGAGAAGAGTGGGGACAGATCGTAGGAACTACTTATCGCAGGGATCCGAAAACAGGTATGCCATTACTGGCAGCTAACGGAAACTGGCTGGTAGACGATAATAAAGTGATCAGGAATGCATTGCCAGATTTCACTGGTGGTGTGCAGAATTTCTTCCGTTTCGGAAATGTTACACTCGGTGTAAATATTGACTTCCAGAAAGGTGGTGCATTTTATTCTGTAACAAGAATGTTCAATGCATATTCCGGACTTGGTGAAGAAACCATTGGAATGAATGATAAAGGAAATCCGATGAGAGATCCCGTTGCAGACGGTGGTGGACTTAGACCAGATGGAATTCTTCCTGACAGTTCAATGAATACAGATCTGTATGTAGATCCGCAGGTATATTTCGGAAGACTTTTTGATCTTCACGACAGATGGGTATATGATGCAAGCTTTGTAAAACTTCGCGAGATCAGTCTTGGTTATACATTCCCTGAGAAGACATTCGGAAGATCAGGAATCAAAGGTTTGAGCCTTTCGGTAATTGCAAGAAATGTTGCCCTGTTATACTCCAATGTTGATGGAATCGATCCTTCTGAACTTGAAGTTTACTGGCATGAAGGCGGACAGTTACCTGCAACAAGATCAATCGGTTTGAACGCGAGAATTACATTCTAAAACCAATAACAGTAAAGACATGAATCGAACTATCAATAAAATATATGGCAAGGCGCTGTTGCTGCTGGCTGTCGCCGGTGTTGGATGTAATCCGGGGGATTTTGGAGATCTAAATGTTAATCCGAATGAACCTTCAGAATCTAACACTGCAGGATTATTGACAGCTGCCATCACATCACTTCCGGGTGGTGTTATCGGACAGGGAACCGTATTGGGATCAGCCTATCCCAGTTTATATGTACAGTTTCTTGCAGACAAACAGTATACAGAAAATTCAAGGTACAGTACTGTAGGATTCAATTATGGTGGGATCTATACCGGTCCGCTGGATAACCTTCAGCTGATCATCAACATCAATACTAATCCTGAAACTGCTTCAGAAGCAGAACGTTTCGGATCAAATGAAAACCAGATCGCTGCAGCGACTATCCTGAAGTCTTATCTGTATCTGCATCTCACCGACAGGTTTGGAGATATCCCTTTCACAGAAGCATTACAGGGAAGGGAAAATTTCAGACCTAAGTTTACTCCGCAGGAAGAAGTTTATGACAGTCTCTTTGTACAGTTAAAAAGAGCTTCTGACATGATCGATGAAAGCGGAACCATTTCAGGAGATGTTCTGCTGGACGGTGATATGAGCCATTGGAAGATCTTTGCAAATACCATGAGAATGGTAATGGCACTGAGAATTTCTGAGGTTGATCCTGCACAGGGACAAACAGAGTTCAATGCAGCTATGAATGACGGTGTGATCACAAGCAATGCAGAGAACATTGTGTACAATTATATTGCAGACAACAACTTCGACAGTCCATGGGAAGATGCTTTTGAGACCAGGCTCGACTATACTATCAGCAAACCTTTTGCGGATACATTGTTGTCGTTAGATGATCCAAGGATTGATGTTTATGCGAATCCTGCTACTGCAACCGGTACTGTGGTAGGTATGCCATATGGTATTCCTGAATCAGATGCGGGTGCGATTGCAAATTCCAGTGTTTCATTCCTGGGAGATGCGATGAGGCAGCAAACATCACCAACATACATTTATACTTATTCACAGGTTTTGTTCTCTATGGCAGAAGCTGCACACAGAGGATGGATTCCGGGTGGTGATGGAGCAGCGGAAACTTACTATAATGATGCAATCCGCGCTTCATGGCAACAGTATGATGTTTATGACCAGGCTGCATTTAATACATATATAGCACAGCCACGGGTTGATTATACTGCCGGATCAGCCTTGCAAAAAATCGGAACCCAAAAATGGATTTCCTTATTTCTCAATGGTTATGAGGCCTGGGCCGAATGGAGAAGACTGGATTATCCAATCCTGACTCCCGCACCGGCGAATCTTAACCCGGGAGGAGGAATTCCTTTAAGGCAGGCATACCCTGCTTTCGAGGCAACTCTGAACCAGGCAAACTATAATGAAGCAGTTCAAAGGCAGGGAACTGATGACCTGAATACACCTGTTTGGTGGGATAGGTAGGAAGTTTTTTAAACATACATTAAGAAAATGCCCCATTTGTTGGGGCATTTTTGTTTTTTGTTAGTTATTGTTAGACATTTTTAATTTTTTTTAACATTTAGCAGCAGTAATGGATTAACATATGTCTTGTGGTTGTTATATTTACCATTAGGAGTTCTTTTATGGATCGTGGAGCTCCTGATTTATTTGTCCAGTTTTTAAAAAATTTACAGTCACATGAGAAAAATTCTATCACTGCTTGCAGTGCTGGTACTGTCATCGGTATTGGCATTTGCACAAACGCGGTCAGTGAGTGGGACAGTTACCGATGAGAAAGGTGATCCCATTCCTTATGCTTCAATTGTAGTTAAGGGAAAAGCGAAAGGTGCCACTGCTGATGCAGATGGTAAGTTCGTTTTGACAAACATTGCTACGGGTGCTCAGGTGGTGATCTCTGCTCAGGGTCATCAGGAGCAAACTGTTACCGTAGGCAATCAGTCGTTGTTAAGTGTAAGTTTATTGAAAAGCAGTGGTTCAACCCTTAGTGAGGTAGTTGTAACCGGTGCGTTTAACATCAAGCGTTCTCAGAGAGCGGTTGCGTACAATGCGCAGAATGTAAATGCAGAACAGCTGAACACTATCCGTCAGACCAACGTGACCAACGCCCTTTCCGGTAAGGTTGCAGGTTTGCAGGTATTGGGACAGTCTTCTGTGAAATTGGGTGCTGATTCAGATCAGCGTTTAGGTGGTGCTACTACCCTCGGCGGTGGTGGTGTTATCTACGTTGTGGATGGTACTATCGTTAGTGCTACTGACATTAACCCTGATGATGTTGAAGATGTAACTGTATATTCCGGTGTTGCCGCAACAGCCCTGTTCGGTGACCGTGCAATCGGCGGAGCAGTAGTTATCAACTCAAAAAGAGCCAAAAAAACAAAAGGCATTGGTATCCAGGTGAACACTGGTATTACATTCGACCAGATCTACGTTCTACCTAAATACCAGAATGAGTATGCAGGTGGTGGTGTTAGCGAATTGACAAGATTCGACTATAAGCCAGGAATGCCGGCTGACTGGCAGGCACTTGATGGTAAATACTATCATGATTATTCTGATGATGCTTCCTGGGGACCAAGAATGGTGGGACAGGATTATATTCCATGGTATGCATGGTATCCGGGATCTCAGTATTCCTTCAAAACTGCAAAGCTGACCCCTCAGCCCGATAACATTAAAGAATTTTACAACACAGGTGTTACAACAAACAACAACGTAAACTTCACCAAGTCGGATGAAGGTTACAGAATGCGTGTTTCTTATACCAATCAGTTCCAGAAAGGTCTTCTTCCGGGTTCTGACCTGAGAAAGAACATCTTCTCTACCCAAACTGAATTTGATCTTGGTAAAAATTTCACCCTGAATGCTAACCTGAACTATGTGAACAGGGTGGTAAACGGTGAATTCAATGATGGTTACTCAAACCAGTCTACCGGTTCATTCGGTTCATGGTTCCACAGAAATCTTGATATGGATGTTGTAAGGGAACTCAGAGGTCTGAGATCACCTGAAGGTATCCTTGCAAGCTGGAACCACAATAACCCGGGAACTTATGATGCAGCTAATCCTGTAGCATTTTATGGTGGTAACTACTGGTATAACTTCTATACTTATTTCGACAATATTTCGAATAGGAATAACAGGGAAAGACTGTATGGTGATGTAGGACTTACCTATAAACTGAACAACAACTTCCGTATTCGCGGTACCTATCGTCAGAACTACCTGGGTACAGATACTGAAAGCAAGATCTACTCTGCATTACAGAGCAGTGCAACTCAAACAGGTACTTTCGCGAGATATGCAACAAGCCAGACAAATTTCAAGGAAACCAACTATGAATTAGTTGCAACTTATTCGAATAAGTTTGGTGAAGATTTTTCTACCAACATCAATGCCGGTGGAAACATTCTGAAAACTGACTATTCTGATATCGCGGCTAACACAGTAAACGGCTTCAACGTTCCGGATCTTTTTGCTTTGAACAACTCTAAGAACCCAATTTCTTATGGTAACTACAGAGAAGCAAAAACTGTGAACTCATTGTTTGCAAGAGGTGATGTTGGATTCAGAAACATGTTGTTTGCTGAGTTTTCAGTTAGACAGGACTGGTCTTCAACTCTTCCGGTTGCAAAGCCTTACTTATTCTATAAATCTTTTGGTGGTAGCTTTGTTTTCAGTGAATTGCTGAGCGACAAATTCCCAGCTCTGAGCTTTGGTAAAGTAAGAGCAAGCTGGGGTGAGGTTCCGCAAACACTCGGTATCTATGCAAGCAATTTCGCTTATGGTGTTGCTGCAAACCAGTGGAGCGGAAACTTCCTGATGGGAACTCCTGATGTTCTTGTTGATCCGACTCTTGTTGGAGCAACTCAAAGAACTGTTGAATTTGGTGCTGATCTGAAGTTCTTCCGTAACCGTTTAGGTTTGGCAGTTACTTATCAGAAAAACGTATCTGAAGATATTCCTATCACAGTTGACGTGAGCGGAACTTCAGGTTATACTGCCAAAAGGATCAATGCTGGTCTGATCGAAGCTTCAACCCTGTTCCTCAGCCTTACCGGCCGTCCGGTTCAGTCAAAAGATTTCAGCTGGGATGTAACGCTGAATTTCTCCAAACAACTTGACAACAAAGTGGTGCGTCTGGCGCCTGGTGTAAACCAGCTGGTAGCATTCTCTGGTGCTTTCTCTACTTCAAGTTCAGCGTATGTTGTTCATAGGGTAGGTGAGCAGTGGGGGCAGCTGATCGGTGGTGGTATCAAGCGTATTGATGGTAAGCCGGTTGTTGATGCATCTGGTCTGTTCATTAAAGAAGATAACGTAAACTTCGGTAGTGTACTTCCTGAATACCTCGGTGGTTTGCTGAACAGCTTCACTTTCAAAAATTTCGTTGCCCAGATCAATATCGACTACTCAAAAGGTGGTAAATACTTTTCACTGTCTGATTTCTGGGGAAGTTTCTCTGGTCTGACTGCCAGAACTGTAGGTCTGAATGATAAAGGAAACCCGATCCGTGATGCAGTAGCTGATGGTGGCGGTATCAAAGTAATGGGTGTTGATGCTGATGGAAAAGATGTTGAATACTATGTGGAAGCACAGGATTATCACCATCAGTTCCGTAGCCGCAACATTTCAGAAATGAGTGTTTATGACCTGGATTTCATCAAGTTGAGAGAAGTAAGTATTGGTTACAAAATTCCGGTTCAGAAAATCGGCAGCCTGTCTAAGTATGTACAGAATGCAACTTTCTCACTGGTAGCACGTAACCCATGGCTGATCTACGCTCAGAACAGAGATTTCGATCCATCTGAAATGAGTGCTAAATATGGTGAAGATGGCCAGATGCCAGGAACCCGTTCATTTGGTTTCAACTTATCCGTAGGATTCTAAGACTTTAAAAAAATTGACAATGAAAAGAACAAATTATAAACTGTATGTCTTGTCGGGACTGGTTAGCCTTTCGCTCTTAGCGGGAAGCTGCAGCAAGATCGATGAGTTCGGAGATATCAACAGAAATCCGAGTTTAACTACGGAGCCTATAACTTCTGCTGTACTTACCAATGTACTAGCAGGTATTCCGGGAACTGCAGCCAACACAAGAGGTGGATTGTACGCACAGTATTTTGCTGAAACACAGTACACAGAAACTTCTTTGTATGCAGAACCTAAAATTGATTTTGATGGTACGTATGCTGGTCCGTTAAATGACCTTCAGAATATTATCAATTATAATACAGATCCGGCTACTGCTCCAAAAGCAGTGCTGAATGGTTCAAATGCAAACCAGATCGCTGTTGCAAGAATTCTGAAAGCTTACTACTACTGGATCCTTACCGATCAGTATGGTGATATTCCTTATTCTGAAGCATTGAAAGGTGAAGGTGTAACCAAGTTCGATTCCCAGCAGGAGATCTACAACGATCTTTTCAAGGAACTGGATGAAGCAGTTGATCAGTTTGATAACGGTCTGGCTGTAAAAGGTGACCTCATGTATGGCGGCGATTCTGATAAATGGAAGAAGTTTGCAAACTCTCTCCGTTTACTTATGGCTTTGAGAATTTCAAAAGCTGATGCTGGAAAAGGTGCTACTGAAGCTGCTGCTGCAGTTGCCGGTGGTGTTTTTGAAAGCAATGCTGATAATGCCATGATTGATTATCCTAACGACGGAACCTACAACAACGTTTGGTGGGGTACCTATAATGGTCGTAAGGATTTCGCGATGAGTGATATTATCGACGATTTTGTTACTGATTACAATGACCCGCGCAAAGAAGTGTTTGGATCATCTGATATCGGATTCCCTTACGGTTTAACCCGTGATGCAGCTGTTGCTTTTGACGGTTCATCAGGAGGTCGTTGGGCAAGGATCCTGAGCGAAGACAAACGCACATCAGGTTCTCCTGTTGTAATTGTAAACTATGCAACTGTATTGCTGGCTCAGGCTGAAGCAAGACAGAGAGGATGGATCAATTCCGGTCCTTCTGCAGAAGACCTTTACAAAATGGCGATCATGGCATCATGGGATGAGTGGGAGCTTGACTGGGAGCAGGAAACTTTCGATACTTACTATGGCAATGCAGATATCAACTTTGCCGGTGGCGATGAGCTCGAAAAGATCGCAACCCAACGTTATATCGCAATGTATCCTAACGGATCACAGGCATGGTTCGAATGGAGAAGAACCGGTTTCCCAACCCTTTCTCCGACTCCATCTGCAACCAATTCTTCAAAACAAATACCACGTCGTTATGTATATGGTTTACGCCAGTACAGTCTGAATGAGGCAAATGTTACCGCTGCTGCAGCTGCAATGGGTGGTGATACTCAGGATAGCCGTGTATGGTGGGACAAACCATAAGGATATTAAGTTCCGGTGCATTCCGGCCGGTACTTATTTTTTACTCTTAATCTGAATCAAAATGATAAAGAAATCTTTTAAATATATCGGCGTGGTCCTGGTTTCCAGCATCGGATTCCTGTCATGCGAAAAAAACGATGAAGGCTCAATGAACGGCGCCGGAAGAACGATCGTAAAAATCGATGAAGCAACTGATGAAAAGTTTGCAATAGCGCTTGATTTCATCAATGGCTTCCAGGATGTTAATTTGATCACTGTAAGAAGAAATGTTCCCAACAATGCGGAACTTAATAAACCACTTGATGTAGTCATCTCACAGGATGCTGCTGCAGTAGCTGCTTATAATACAGCGCACAATACCAAATATGTTGCACTTCCGGAAGATTCTTACACAATCGATGCAGGAAATCCAAGAAGTGGTGACGACTGGACATTAAAGTTTGATGCAGGTGAATTTGCAAAACCTGTCCGCATCCAGCTCGATGCAACAAAACTTGATCTCAGCAAACAATATGCATTTGGTTTTAAACTGAAAGATGCTGCAGGGAACGCTATCAGCAACGCATACAACAACCTGATCGTTGAAGTGGGGGTTAAGAATAAGTATGACGGTATTTATGAAGTTACCGGTACACTGGTAGATCTGGCTGTATCAACTTTAGGAGGATACTATCCACTTAGCTGGGATCTGCGTACTTCGGGTTCATCATCTGTAAAAATTTATGATCGTCTTACCGGTACTCAGACTCACCTCATCACAAGTGGTGGTGCTCTGAGCCAGTATGGTACTTTCGGTCTTGATGTTACTTTTGATCCTGCATCTGATGCCATTGCAAGTATTAAAAGTCCATATGAGCCAGCTGCTAATACTCGTGCTGCTGCGCTTGATGAGTCAGGTGAAAACCGTTATGATGCTGCAACCAAAACAGTTAAGATCAAGTACTTCATGCTTCAGCCTTCTGTAATTACTCCTTACAGGACTTCATTTGATGAGACCTGGGTGTACAAAGGCGCACGTTAATTTTAGTTTATCAGAATTATATAAGCCGTCTCCATTCAGGAGGCGGCTTTCTTTTTTTGCTTTTTCTTCATTCCCCTCTATTCCCTTTAATTTGCAGATCAAACACTTCATTTATGAATAACGAGAACCAGCAGAATAATCAGCTCAACATAGAAATTTCTGAAGAGGTTGCTGAAGGTCAGTATGCGAACCTTGCAATCATCACACACTCTCATGCAGAGTTTGTTGTTGACTTTGTAAATGTGATGCCGGGTACACCAAAAAGCAAAGTAAAATCAAGAGTGATCCTGACACCGCAACATGCAAAGAGATTCATGAAAGCACTCACGGATAATGTCAATCGGTTCGAAGCAGCAAACGGAAAGATCCAGGATATAGAAGAGATCCAGCTTCCGATGAATTTTGGTGGTCCAACCGCACAGGCATAAATATAATTTTATTGAAAGAATACAAATTAACCTGAGAAGTTTCTTTATCAATAAATATTAAAACGCCGGGAAATCCTTGCGGGTGTAGAGAATCTGAAATTGTACTTATCTTCCTTTCTCATTAATTTAAACATGTCCCAACAAAACACTGCTTTCAAACCAACCCTTGGATTACTTGATGCAACCATGATCGTTGCAGGATCAATGATCGGATCAGGAATTTTCATCGTTAGTGCTGATATTACGAGAAACGTAGGTAGTGCCGGATGGCTGATTTTCGTATGGTTGCTTACAGGTTTTATGACACTCACTGCGGCACTCAGCTATGGTGAATTAAGTGCCATGTTTCCAAAAGCAGGTGGGCAGTACGTTTATTTGAAAGAAGCTTATAATCCCTTAATTGGATTTTTATATGGATGGAGTTTTTTCTCGGTTATTCAAACTGCAACCATCGCAGCAGTGGGTGTTGCATTTGCAAAATTCACTGCCTATTTAATTCCGGCATTTAGTGAAGACCGGGTTGCACTCGATCTCGGGTTTCGAACGATCTCTCCCGCACAGTTACTTTCAATTGTCGTCATTGTCGTACTAACGTACATCAATACACGAGGAGTAAAAAGCGGGAAACTGATACAGACAACTTTTACGCTTACCAAACTGCTGAGTTTATTCGGACTGATTGTTTTTGGATTGATCATGGCAGATGGGGATGTATGGGAAGCTAACTGGACCAATGCATGGGATCTGGGAAAATTAACTGCGAATGGTTCTATTGAAGCATATACAACTGCCGCCGCAGGCGGAGCGATCGCTGCAGCAATGGTCGGATCTATCTTCAGCAGCGATGCCTGGAACAGCGTAACCTTTATTGCAGGGGAGATCAAGAATCCAAAAAAGAATATTGGTTTGAGTTTATTTCTGGGTACACTCATTGTAACCATTATATATGTTACAACCAATATCATGTACACTGCGGTACTTCCGCTAAATGAAATAGCTTCTGCAGAAAAAGACCGGGTTGCAGTTGCCGCATCTAATGTGATCTTCGGAAATGCAGGAACCATCATCATCGCCCTGATGATCATGATCTCTACTTTCGGTTGTAATAACGGACTGATCCTTTCGGGTGCACGTGTTTATTATACAATGGCGAAAGACGGACTGTTCTTTAAAAAGGCCGGAACACTCAATCAAAACAGCGTTCCATCCTTTGCACTCTGGATCCAGTGTGTATTTGCCTGTATCTGGAGCCTTAGCGGAAGTTATGGTAACCTGCTCGATATGATCTCTTTTGTAGTGGTTGTATTTTATATGCTGACCATCATCGGGATTTTTATTTTGAGAAAGAAAAGACCAGATGCAGAGCGGCCTTATAAGGCATTCGGTTACCCGGTAATTCCGATTATATATATATTGATTGGTATGACTTTCTGCGGATTGCTGGTAGTGTATAAACCAGAATTTACCTGGCCAGGAATTATCATTGCTTTATTAGGGGTGCCGCTTTATTATATAGCATTGAAATCAAATAAAGGCGGAGTGAATGAAAGTGATTCTTAATGCACGCGTTCTTTCACGCAGAGGGAGAGTGAAATTTTTACGCTTACCAGCTCATTTCACGCAGAGGTCGCAGAGAAGCAGAGTAAAAGAATAGTTTTGTATTTGTAAGAAATTTTATACAATGGATTTTGATAAACTGTTTGAAGAATTTGAAAGTATCAAAGTGGGCGTCGTTGGCGACGTGATGCTTGATACGTATTGGTGGGGGCATGTCGACAGGATATCACCGGAAGCACCCGTGCCGGTAGTTGCTTTGGATAAAAAAGAATATCGTATAGGAGGCGCAGGAAATGTTGCATTGAATTTAAGTTGTCTCGGAGCACAGGTGCAGATTCTATCAGTGATCGGTAAAGATGATGATGGAAAAATTCTGCGTGATCTGTTTCATTCAAATAATATCAGGTCGGAATATTTATTGGAATCGCAGGGAAGAATTACTACAAGTAAAACAAGGATCATCAGTCGTAACCAGCAGATGATGCGCCTGGATGCGGAAATTACAAGGGATCTTTCTGCAGAAGAGGAAATCCTGTTTGTTGAGAATGTAAAAAAGTTTATCCTGCAGGAGCAACCGAAAGTTATCATCCTGGAAGATTATAATAAAGGAGTGCTCACAAAGAATATCATTGAACAGGTGATAGCATTGTGCAAAGAAAATGGGGTGATCACCACGGTGGATCCCAAAAGAAAGAACTTCTTTTCTTATAAAGGAGTGGATATTTTCAAACCCAATCTGAAGGAAGTAAAAGACGGGTTAAACCTGTTAGTGGAAGATGTAACCCTGGAAAGTCTTACCGCGATTCATTCAAAACTTAAAGATCAGCTTCATCATAATATTTCGTTTATCACTTTATCTGAAAAGGGCGTGTTTTACGAGGGCGATGATAAACTGAGCATTGTTCCATCTCACCTGAGAAATATTGCCGATGTTTCCGGGGCTGGAGATACCGTGATCGCAGTAGCATCACTTGTATATGCAACCACGAAAAATGTAGACCTGATGGCGGAGATTGCCAACATTGCCGGGGGACTTGTTTGTGAAGAAGTAGGAACAGTCGCTATCAGAAAAGATAAACTGATTCAGGAGTGTAAGACTTTACTCAACAACTACTAAATTTTAAACCCGGCTGCGGAAACAGACTTTAGTTGGAATTGCATTTATTAGATAATTTTCAAAAATGATCAAAAGGGTTGAAGAAATTTCTCTTCAGCCCTTTTGCTTTGGGGTTCCTTTAGAAATAATTTAAAATCAGTTGTGTAATTTGTGCCCAAATTTACAAACAACATGCAGCGTTTTACGATGGTAATTCACGGAGGGGCAGGAACAATTGTGAAGGAAGATATGACACCTGAACTTGAAAAAGCTTATCTGGATGGACTGGAAGCAGCTCTTAAAGCAGGATATGGTGTACTGGAAAATGGAGGAACGGCGATTAATGCAGTGAAGGCTGCAATCGTGGTGCTGGAAGATAATCTGTTGTTCAATGCAGGTCGTGGTTCTGTGTTTACGCATAAAGGAACCCAGGAAATGGATGCGGCGATTATGGATGGAAAAACGCTGAATGCAGGAGCTGTAACCGGTATGAGGAGCGTAAGAAATCCTATTGAACTGGCAGTTGAAGTGATGAATAACAGCAAACATGTTTTTCTGAGTGGAAAAGGTGCGAATGACTTTGCCTTGCGGCAGGGAATCAAACTGGAATCGGATGAATACTTCTATAGCCAGTTCCGGTACGATCAGTGGAAAGCGTTGCGCGATTCAGACATGTATTCCCTTGACCATACCCATTCACAGGGGATTGAAGAGCTGATGAAAGATAAAAAGTTCGGAACGGTAGGAGCGGTGGCCTGTGATAGTTTCGGCGATATTGCTGCGGCTACTTCAACAGGGGGGATGACAAATAAAAAATACGGAAGAATCGGGGATTCACCGGTGATCGGAGCAGGAACCTACGCAAATAATAAAACAGCCGGGATCTCCTGTACGGGACATGGAGAAATATTTATAAAAGCGGTAGCAGCACATGATGTAAGCTGCCTGATGGAATATAAGGGATTAAGTCTCCAGGAGGCTTGTGAGGAAGTGGTATTGAGAAAACTGGTCGATATGGAAGGAGAAGGAGGAATGATTGGAGTTGATGGGAAAGGCAACTTCGCAATGGTATTCAACAGTGCGGGAATGTATCGGGGAGTGATGAGCAGTGACGGTTCCAAACAACTTGGTTTGTATGATAAAATTCGCTAATACTAAACCGTTTTAGCATATTTTTAGCATCTCTATCATATTTTTTCAAATTATATATGACATCTTACAAGATAATCTTATAGGATCATAATGGTTGACTATGAATCATATACATTAATGATTATTTATTTATTAGTTCTTTTATATAAATGATAATTTATACTCATGTATTAAAATTTTTATGAAGGCTTTATATTTATGCTCCTAAAAATTTAATTAGAACATGAGAAAAATCTTATCACTGCTTACGGTGGGCATATTTACATGTGCCTTAACCTTCGGGCAAGCCAAAACTGTTACCGGCAGGGTAACCGACAGTCAGGGGAATCCGGTTCCCTATGCAACGGTTACCGTTAGAGGTGGTGGACAAGGCACATCCGCAGATCAGAACGGTCAATTTTCCCTCTCTGTTAAAAAAGGTGATGTACTGGTAGTATCCGGTACTGAACTCAAAACCAAGACAATTACTGTAGGTGATAGCGATGCTATTACCATTCAGGTTGAAGCGTCTGACGCCGTATTAGAAGAGGTTGTTGTAACCGCGGGTGGTTTCAAAGCCAAGAAAAAAGAGATCGGAACCGCGACTACTGTTGTAAAAGCAGAAGAGCTGGTTGCCGGTAAAGCGGTTAACATCGCTGGTGGTCTCCAGGGTAAGGTTGCAGGTTTGCAGATCAACGCTACCGGTGGTGGTGTTAACCCTAACTTCCGTTTGGTGTTGCGTGGTCAGCGTTCACTGACTGGTAATAACCAGGCACTTGTTGTTCTTGATAATGTAATCGTTCCAAACGAAATTCTTGGAAACCTGAATCCTGAGGATGTTGAAAATGTAACGGTATTGAATGGTGGTGGTGCCGCTGCTCTTTATGGTTCTCAGGCATCTAACGGTGCGATCCTTATTACTACTAAAAAAGGTAGAAAAGGTATTACCGCTGTTACTGTTTCAAACACAACTACTTTACAGCAAACTGCATTTTTCCCTAAGTTCCAGACTAAATATGGTGGTGGAGGTTTTGGTTACAGTGCTGATGAATTCGGTAATCCAAATTTCTCTTACCTGGAAAACCAGTCTTATGGTCCTCAATACGATGGAACTAAAAGACCTTTAGGATCTCCTCTTGAAGATGGAACTCAGGATTCAGCTATTTATGCTTATAATCCTGGTCATAAGAAATTCTGGGAAACCGGTGTTCAGAATCAAACCGACTTCTCTGTAAGCAGCGGTGATGAAGTTTCTACTTTCTATGTTTCCGGACAGTATGCTTCTGTAACAGGAACCACTCCTGGTGATAAATTCAACAGAACCGTTTTGCGTGTAAACGGAACAAGAAAAATCGGAAGCAAAATCCTTGTTTCTTATACTACCTCTTATACCCAGAACAGATATGATATTACTTCTCAGACTGGTAGCATGTACGGAAATATGCTGAATATGCCATCATGGGTTGATATCACCCGTTACAAAAACTGGAGAACCGACAAGTTTGCAAATCCTAACGGATTTTATAACCCATGGTACCAGAACCCATATTTCACAGCTGATAACTATCGTTCTAAATCAAGGAATGATTATTTAGTTGGAAACATTGAACTGAAATTCACTCCAATTAAAGGTCTTGACCTCGTTGCCCGTCAGGGACTTGCGACCAGGAACTATTCTTCTCAAAATACTGTTGCTGAATTTCTGTATACTGAATATGCTAAACATACTGAAGCAAGTTCCAAGTCAGACATTCCTGGATCAGTATCAGAGGGATCAGGTTATACTACAAACCTGTTGACTGACCTGTATGCAGAGTACAGCAAGGAAGTTGGTGATTTTGAATATAATTTGATCGGTGGTACACAATTCAACCAGAACGAATCAAAGAATATGGGAATCTCTGCCAATGGTCTGGTAGTACCTGATCTTTATAACGTTTCTAATGGTGTTGGTACTCCGGGTGTAAGTGCTGCAATGTACAAAGCCCGCCAGGTAGGTGCTTATGGAAAAGCAAAAATTGGTTATAAGAAATTCCTTTACGTGAATGGTAGTTACAGGAACGACTGGGTTTCAACCCTAGCTCCTGAAAACAGGTCTTTTTCTTATTGGGCAGTTGAGGGATCATTCCTACCAAGTGTTGTGATCGATGCAATCCAGAATAGTAATGTAATCAGCAACCTGAAATTACGTGGAGGCTACTCTAAAGTAGGACAGGTAAACCTTTTGGGTAACTTCGGTGCTTACAAGTTAAGACCTACTTTCTCATCTGGAGCATTTGGTTTCCCTTATGGTTCACTTCCAGGTTATACAGTTGATAATCTGCTTGTGGCAAATACTTTAAAACCTGAGTTTACCAAAGGTTATGAATTTGGATTTGACTTGGGTATGTTCAATGACAGGGTAAGTGCAGCATTCACTTATTTTAATACTAAGACAGACAATCAAACCGTAACTACAAGAGTTTCCAATGCTACAGGATTTAATGACCTGCTTACCAACACTGGTCAGACACAGAGCAAGGGTATCGAAGTTTCTTTGAATACTCTTCCTGTTAGAACCAAAGATTGGGAAGTAACAATCGGTGGTAATTATTCTTATCTCGATAACAATGTTAATAGTATCAGTGCTGATTTGAGAAATCTTGCATTGGCTACTTACGGTAACGGTGCAGGTTCTTACGGTGTTGAAGGCAGAGCTTTCCCTGTAATCATGGGTTATGATTATAAGCGCGATCCTCAGGGACGTGTAATCATTAACCAGGCTGACGGTCTTCCTACCAAATCTGATACTATCTCAATTTTGGGTAATGCGGTTGCAAAACACAAACTCGGATTGAATGGTAGTGTAAGCTGGAAAAACTTCTCTTTCTCAATGTTGTGGGAATATCGTGGTGGATACCAGGCATACCATGCAATGGGTGGAGAAATGGACTGGTCTGGTACCGGATACAGAACTGCTATTTACAATCGTGAAAGATTTGTATTCCCTAACTCAGTTTATTGGGATGGAAACAAATACGTTGAGAACACCAATATTACTGTAAAGAATGGCGGTGGTAACAACGGTTTCTGGTCTGATGGTATCAATAGAGATGTTCAGTCAAACTATGTTACTTCAGGTGACTTCTGGAAGTTGAGAGAAATGTCAATTGCTTATGATGTTCCTGTTGCCAAATTATTTGGAAACAACAATATCGTAAAAGGAATGAGAGTAAGTGTACAGGGTAGGAACCTTCTCCTGTTCATGGCGAAGGATAACTACTACACCGATCCTGAATACAGTGATGCAGGAAATGATAGTAATGGTATTGGATTGACTGGTATTGGTCAAACTCCTCCTGCCAGATACTATGGTGGTACCTTAACATTCAGATTCTAATCAACCATTAAAAAGACATTGTCCTGACTTTGTGAAAGAGATGAGAGTAGGACAATAAAATTCTGATTTATCATGAAAAAAATAAGTTTATTGGTTTTTGCCGGGATGCTGATGATGTTTGGCTCCTGCAAAAAATACCTCGATATCAACAAAAACCCGAATCAGGCCACGGAATCAACTCCGGATCTGATTCTTCCACAGGCGTTGACCGGTACTGCATCTAATGTGAACGGTTTCAACTCTATGGGAGCACAGCTGGTAGGTTATATGGCGAATGCCGGTGGTTATGGTGGTTTTGGTACTTCCATTACCTATAATTTTTCTGCAAGTGATTTCGCAGGAAGATGGTCAGCTACCTACGATAACCTTGAAGATTACCAGGCTATTCTGAATTATACTGATGAAGATCCTGCACAAGGCTATTACAATGCAGCTGCAAGGATTATGAAAGCTCATGGCTTCCAGTTATTAGTTGATGCATATGGTGATGTTCCATATACTGAAGCATTATTGGGTGCAGATAATCTGAATCCTAAATATGACAAAGCTGAAGATATCTACAAGGACCTGGTTGTTCAGCTTGACCAGGCAATTGCAAAAATTCATGCAACTGAAAACGAAGTAGGCGTTGTAGAATTAGGTCAAATGGATGTTATGTTCCATGGTAGCATGACTAAATGGATCCAACTTGCAAATACGCTTAAACTGCGTATTGTGAATCGCGCTAAGGATAAGATCGATTTCGGAACAGTAACTTTCGATCCGGCAGGATTTTTAACTACTGATGCCATGATCAATCCGGGTTATACAAGAGATAATAACAGGCAAAATCCAAAGTGGAGCACCTGGGGTTTCTCACCAACCGGATCTGACGGTAACAAGGCATGGATGCCGAATACTTTTGTGGTAGCATTCTACAATGGTACCAAGCTTTCGGATCCTGTTCGCGGTGGAGCGCTGTATTATCAGTATCCTTCAACCGGAACAAACCGTCTCGGTACTGAAGGTGTTGGTATTCAGTCAAGCCCTTCTGGTAGTTTCTGGTACCCAAGTTCAAACCGTGTGGGATCTACAGCCGGTGCAGCAACTGGTGTTCTTAAAGGACCATCTGCTTCTTTGCCAATTATTACCGCAGCTGAAAGTTATTTCCTCCAGGCAGAAGCTGCAGTTAGGGGAATTATCAGTGGCGATGCTAAATCTTTGTTCGAAAGTGGTATCAAAGCATCTTACGCTTACCTTCTGATGAAGGAAGATATGGCTGCTGTTCCTGCTGCAACTGTAAACACTGCATTCAGTGAATACCTTGCTGAGAATGAAGACAGCTACCTGGTAAACTTTGATGAAGCAACTTCTATGGATCAGAAGATCGAAGCTATTATTACTCAGAAGTACATTGCATTGAACATGGTAAATTCTGATGAAGCATGGAATGAATACCGTCGTACAGGATATCCTAAGATCAACAGTGCTGCAGGTGCTACTGCAACTCAGACTTTTGCATCTTCTGTATCTGAATCAACCCGTGCAGACAAACTTCCGGCAAGGATCCTGTATCCTTCATCTGAAGGTTCTTACAATCCAACCAATGTTCCAAAAGGGATCAGCGTATTTAACAGCACCATTTTCTGGGCTAAATAATTTAAAACATTTGATAGTATGAGAATTTTATCATTTAAAATATTGGCGTTCATGTTCATGTTGGTAGGATTTACTTCCTGTCTGAAAGAACACAACGGCAATCATAATGAAGACACTGCGGGTAACATCGTGGAGTTTGCAAATACCGGCGACAATGTTGCCAGTGCTTCCTCAAAATACCCAAGATTTACGGTTGACCTCGGAAGTGTAGGTGAAGGAGAATCAGTAACCTTCAACCTGAACGTAGCTTATTCAGGAGCTGAAGCTGCACCGCAGGATATTACAGTTAATCTTGCTCTTGACCAGGCAACCCTGGATCTTTTCAATACGCAGAATGGAACTGATTATGAAGTTCCAGCTGATGGAATTGTAGAATTTCCAAGTACTGTAGTAATTAAAAAGGGAACCCGTAAAACAACAGCGGAAATTAAAGTAACCAGAACAGCTGGCTTTGATTTCAATGTTAACTATGGTTTGCCTTTAAAGATAACCTCTGCTTCTATCGGAACCATTAGTGGTAATTTCGGTAACGCTGTTTATAGCTTTGCTGCAAGAAACTCCTATGATGGGGTATATAAAATGGAAGCATTGGATCCAATGGTAGATTTGGTTTCTCCAACTCTAACTGGTTACTATCCATTGAATATGGCCTTGATTACTTATACAGGAAATTCTGTTTACCTGTATGATTATGATGGAACCTATACTCCAGGAGCTTATCACCCGATCAAAAGTGGTGCATCTACTTCTGCCTATGGAAGCTTCAGCCCGATTTTCTACTTTGATGAAGATGGAAATGTAACTGAAGTATCTAACTATTATGGTCAGGAATCCGGAGGCTTTAAAAGATCTGGAAAACTTGATCCAACAGGTGTAAATAAAATTACATTCAATGCTGATGGTTCTGTAGCATCTATTGATGTTAAATACATCATGACACAAAGCAATGCTACTCCATTTGCACCAAGAACCTATTTTCATGAGAAATTTACTTATGTAGGTTCCCGATAAACGCTGTTAAACCAGCTCATGACTGGTTTTTTTTAAACTGGACAAATGGCCGCTCTTTTCTAAGAGCGGCCATTTGACTTTTTATCAAGTCCACATCATTACTTTCATTTTTCCAAACACCTCTATTTCTTTATCTTGAGCGCACCTTAATTCTGCTTACCAATGTTCGGCGTAACCATCCTGGGAAATAACTCTGCCTTGCCTGCATTCGACAGGCACCCGACTGCACAGGTGGTGACGCTTGAAGACCAGTTATTCCTGGTTGACTGTGGTGAAGGAACACAGGTTCAATTATCTAAATACAAGATCAGGTGGGGCCGGATCAATTATATTTTCATTTCACACCTTCATGGCGATCATTACTTCGGTTTGCCGGGATTGATCAACAGCATGGGTTTATTAAGTCGCGAACAGGAGTTGCATATTTTTGCCCCTTACCAGCTCGAAGAGATCATCAATCTTCAATTAAAAGCCGCCTGTGCCATTCTGAACTATCCTGTAATATTTCATCCGCTGGAACAGGAAGGAGAGCTTGTAAGAACGGAGCGGTCCAAAGTGAGTTGTTTCCCGACCAAACACAGAATTCCCTGCTGGGGTTTCAGATTTGATGAGATCCGTCAGCCACGAAGAGTGAATCCCGACAAAGCGATTGCACACGGCGTTCCTGCAACATTTTTTGATGCATTAAAAACAGGTGCCGATTATATCAGTGTCGATGGAAAGGTGGTGCCGAATGAACTCGTGACGGAAGCTGCTCCAAAGCCAAGGTCTTATGCATATTCTGCGGATACGATCTATGATGAGGAAATGATCCCGCATGTTCATGAAGTAGACCTGCTATACCATGAAACTACCTATCTGAAAGAGATGAATGGAAGAGCAGCAGCAAGATTTCATGCAACAACACACCAGGCCGCAACAATTGCAACTAAAGCAAATGTAGGACGATTGCTGATCGGGCATTTTTCTTCCAAATATGAAAAGCTGGAAATCTTCCAGCAGGAAGCAAAAGAAGTTTTTGAGGATACCTTATTAGCCCTGGAAGGTGTGACATATCCTGTTTATTAACTTTTCTGCCGGCATCACTTTCTTTTAGGAATTATCACATCAATTATTTTGCAATCCAGCCTTCAATCTCTCCATCTTTTACAAAAAGAAATTCCTGACTTGATGCAATGACTGCCAACGAAGCGTTTTCTTTCACAACGGTTACTACAGGCGAGCTTATATCAGGATGATAATAAATCTTCGTATCGGTTTGCACAGCCACTTGTCGCTGCGGTTTAGCTTCTCTCAATTGATTTCTATTGAGTAGATACTGGAGTCCGTTTATATCTTCAACACGATACTGATTTTTACTGACTCCCCAGATCTCTACCGGTTCATCTTTTTTAAAACTGTTTTTGATTTCTGCTGATGCACGGTGAATGGCTAAAGGAAAATCAACCGTCTCAGGTTTATCCGGGTCTGCAACTCTTGTATTGATAAAATGATAAGGATCGATTGCTCCACCGGATGCATAGATCCCGAAATGAAGATGTGGGGGTGTAGTTCGTGCATTGCCTGTGTTGCCGACAAGTCCTACCGTATCGCCTGCTTTTAATCTTTGACCTGGTTCAACCAGCTGTGAATCGAGGTGCGCGTAATAAACATTGATATTAAAGGATTCGGGACGAAACCAAACCACTTTACCACCCAGATTATTTTCATTGACTCTGGTTACTGTTCCTTCATCAACAGCAAGCACAGGAGTGCGTTTTTTTGCGAAGATGTCTATGCCCTCGTGTCTGCGTGCTCCACCGTCGCGATCGTCGCCCCAAACGCTTGCTATCGCGGTACTGCTCAGGCCGCTCACAGGGAATGCAAGTGATGGATCGACACGAAAGCTAAGGGTATAGGAAACCGGTTGAAGTAACTGAGGTTGAACGAGGAGAATGAGTTCGATCGTTTCCTTTGCAGTATAATTGATTTGCATGGAAGTATCGAGAAAAGAAATACGTTTATTATTGGATGCATTATAAAGTTCTGCAAAGAGCAGAGATGAACTTGTATCGGGAATTGTATTGAAGCTGATGGAAAGTTTTTGTCCGCGGGGAACGCTGAACTTGTATCCTGTTGCCATAGGTTTATCGGGTGCAAAAAATCCCTGTTCCGCAAAAGGGAGGGAAATTGAAACCGGGTTTGATAGACTGCGGGATCCGGCTTCGAACCATTTTTGTCCGAGGGTAGTAGTATGCAATTCGGCCTGCTGAAGTTTTTTAGCGTATTGTTCGTAGGGCGAGGAAGAAGAAAATATGGATGTTCCTGTTTTGCAGGAAACCATCATGAGTATAATTAAAATGAAAACGAGAAATTTCATCAGGGATTAATTTAAAGGGTAGGATAAAATTTTCGGACCAGATAGGGGAGTGAATTGGAGGTGGATGTGATGCCCAGGCTTAAAAGAAAAGAAGTGAATGTGAAATGATGTGAGTATCAGAATATAAAATACATGCACCGGAAAAACAGCTTTTAAAAATTTTTTTAAAAAAAGCTGCCTCAATTTTTTGATTATCGGATTCAACCCCTATTTTTGCATCCCGTTTGAGACGAAACGGTCTTTGGATCGGTAGTTCAGTTGGTTAGAATGCCGCCCTGTCACGGCGGAGGTCGCGGGTTCGAGTCCCGTCCGGTCCGCAACTGAAAACATAAAAAGCCTTATAAGTTAAACACTTATGAGGCTCTTTTTTTATAAGTATGGCACGTTGTTTTTATTAATATTCACCCCTCCCCTTTATGAAAAAGAGTTCAACTTTAATATTTGTTTTCCTGTTGCTTAGCGTTTTTGGTTTTAGCCAGCGATATGACAATATTTTTATAAGGCAGACATTAAGTGAAGATATTATCTCCAGATTTAAATCGACTCAGACAATATTTTTTGTAAATGAGAAAGCTCCTGGAGTAGAACAACTGAAAACAGCGGTAAAAGATGCCTGGACGTTAACCCCTCTTTTGTTTGACGACGTTAAAAATGTTCATAAGTATTCAGCAGACTCTAAGTACTCTTACTTTCTTATTGAAGGAGAGAGGCTGGTATCGCAGAAAGGTGTGGTTGTAACGACATTTTACATAACTCTCCGATTGTTTGAAAAAATCGGAAAAAAGGATAAGATTGTTACTAAAGCATTAGCGACAATTGAACTTTATCCAAACTTTGAAACAATGAAAATTCCTATCAACAGGGACATATATGAGAACGCGCCTGCGTTCTACAGGGAAGGCTATTTCTACAATTGGAGCCCTATGCTTATTAGTGGTAATCTGCAAGCTGTAGAAAACAATTTGAAAAGTGGATTTCGCGGAGGTACATATGATGGAACAAAAACGGATGATCTGGGTGATCTGGGTTTGAAACTTTCGAAAGATACTTTGTATGTTCCTAAGAAAGTCCTCATGGATTTTAATGCCTTTAATGGAAAAGAAAAGGTCAAAGAAGAAAATGTATTTGAAAATTACAAGTATAAATATCGCATATGCTCTGATGAAGAAATCTATGATATCTTTCAGGCGCAAAAAAGAGGAAGACTGCTATTCGAATATGTAAAAAGTTCGTCTCAAAAAATTATTACCATCTTTGATATAAAGGATCGAAAAGTAATTTATAAAAAATCAGAAAGTTCATATAATCTTAAAGCCAAGGATATAGAAAAATTAAATAAATACTGATTTACTGATACCTCACCGGCAACAGATTCATTTTAAGCATTAAAAGCAAAACGATCATAAAGAGCGTTCCTGCCACGGCAAGAATGTTGATCAACTTGTGTGCCTTTTGATGACTGTTCATCATTTTTATCAGCAGAAAATAAATTACCAGTCCTGCAATTCCTCCGGTTGTATTTGTAATCACATCCGTAATATCAAATGCACCAATTGCCAGTATATATTGAAGAGATTCAATTGCGAAGCTGAAAAGAAGGCAGGTTAAAATTTTCGTTGCCACATTCCAGTTTGTTTTCAGAATTGCGATATAAATTCCAAGAGGAATAAAGATCAATATATTCAAGATCGTTCCTGCCCGATCAATCTTGCTATCATACAATACATATTCTCTGAAAGGAATCAGGTTCAACACACGGTTTCCCATATACGAAAATCGGACACCCATTTTAAAAAGCAGGATCCACATCAATGCAATTACATAAACTGCAAATAATGCCATCGTTATCCTGTATGATGTTTGTCTGGTACCGAGACTTACCTCCATTTAAAACGGTTTGAAGTATGAAAATAAACCCTTCCATTGAAATTGATGGAGAAGGTGCGGGAGAAAATTCCGGCCTGAGATGAATTACATGTAAAGCTGTTACAAGTGATTGCAGGCGTTTTTTTTTCTGTATCTTATAAATTTTGCAGGTATGAGTTTTTCATTAGTCTATATCTGAATTCAACACGGAGCAGTGATTAAAATGAAGATTTTATGGATAATATTTTTTGGAATGATTTTTTTGGAGCGCCCAGAATAAGTTTGAGTAAAGTCAAAAATCTTAGTGGTGATGCCCCTGAAATCATCGTGTGGGCGGCACCTGTAATGTTCTTTTTTGTATTGCTGGAATGGTTTATTTCCTACAAACAGGAAAAAAATCTCTATCATAAAGCGGAAACAAAAGGATCGATACTTGTAGGAATTGGCAATGTGATCATTGCTTTCCTGCTCAAGTTCGCTCTTTTTTTCCTGGTGGTATTAGTTTATAACCTGGTTCCCTGGAGGATGCAGTATAGCTGGTGGTCCTTTCTTCCGTGTTATATTATTTTTGATTTCTGTAGTTACTGGGCACATAGAATTTCACATCATCAAAGATTCTGGTGGGCAACTCATGTTGTACATCATAGTGGTGAACACTATAACCTGACTGTTTCCTTCAGATTAAGCTGGATTCAACACATAAAAATTATTTTCTTTATTCCTGTTGCTGCATTGGGATTTCATCCGTTAATATTTTTTATTGTAAATCAAATTGCAGTATTGTTTCAATTTTGGGTACATACAGAATACATTCGTAAGCTGCATCCGGTAATTGAATACATTTTTGCGACACCTTCCAATCACCGTGTGCACCATGGATCTCAACCTAAATACCTGAATAAGAATTTCGGAGCAACTTTTATTCTTTGGGATCGAATATTCGGGACATACCAGGAAGAGGAAGAAAAAGTACATTATGGCGTAACGCACAATATTGAACAAAAGGGCAATCCGATATATATTAATTTCCATGAGTTTTCTGATATAATAAAAGATATGAAGAAGGCGAAATCATGGAAAATGAGAATGTTTTATTTATTCGGTGATCCTATTGCTGTTGCCACGGAGAAAGAGAGAAACAAAGAATAATATTTTGATGCATGGAAATAATAAACCTTATTTCAATAATTATTGCCATGTCGGGTTTCATGGCATACTTAAATATTCGTTTTCTTAAGTTGCCGACAACCATCGGTTTAATGGTGCTTTCCCTATTGTTATCACTTTTCATTTTATTCGCTTCCTCAGTATCAAATGTCGATGAATTCTTTAAAGGATTACTTGTTAAGCTTGACTTTTCCGGTTTTCTGCTTGATTTTATGCTGGGATTTTTGCTTTTCGCAGGAGCATTACATACTGATATAAAGAAACTAAGAAAATCACGGGGTCCCATATTGACATTTGCTACCTTGGGAATACTTATCTCTACCTTTTTGGTTGGAAGTGCACTTTATTTTATACTGCCTTTCTTTTTTGAAGAAGTTAATTTTATTTACTGTCTTTTATTCGGCGCCCTGATATCACCAACAGATCCTATTGCGGTATTATCGATCCTGAAAAAGGCCGGAATTTCTCAGTCGATTGAAGCAAAAATCACTGGTGAGTCCTTGTTCAATGATGGGGTTGGTTTAGTCCTTTTTTTGACACTGTTCACTATTGCAAGATCGGGTCTGGAATCAATTTCACCGAATGAAATTCTATTACTGCTTGTTAAGGAGATAGGAGGAGGAATTTTACTCGGAATAGTTTTGGGATACCTTGCATTTTTCATGATGAAGCGGATCAATCATTATCAGACAGAAGTATTGATCACTCTTGCTGTTGTTATGGGTGGAATTACTTTGGCACCTGCATTTCATTTTAGTGGTGCACTTGCTATGGTGGTTGCAGGATTATTGATCGGAAATAAGGGATCAGCAGAAGCAATGAGCGATGAAACCAATGATTATATCAATAAGTTCTGGGAAATGCTCGATGAAATAATGAACTCAATTCTATTTGTCCTCATAGGTCTGGAATTACTCATTATTCCTTTTCAATTATCGTTTTTATATGTCGGAATTTTTTCCATATTCGTTATCCTGCTGGCAAGGTTTCTTTCACTGACAATCCCTTCTGTTTTATTCAGGTTTAGTTACGAATTCCCGAAAAGCACTTACCTCATCATGACCTGGGGTGGTTTAAGAGGCGGGATATCCATTGCACTCGCACTTTCCTTAACTGATGGAATGTACAGGAGTTTATTTGTATCAGTTACTTATATCGTTGTTCTTTTTTCTATTATAGTTCAGGGTTTGTCTTTGAATAAGCTGGTTTCCAGGCTTAGAAAAAGCAGTGGACCTGTCGGTATTGATAGGGAATTTAAATCATAACATTTTATCATCACATTAATCGGTTAGCAATAATTTAATTGTAGATGGGTGCAATCAGAAATCATTTCGACATCATTGTGATCGGCGCAGGTTCTGCAGGACTGAGTATAAGCCTGTTCATGAATAAAGCCGGATTCAAAGTTTTACTGGTTGATAAATCAGATCATAATATTGGTGGCGATTGCTTGAATGATGGTTGCGTTCCAAGCAAGTCATTGATCCATGTTGCAAAGATTATTCATCGTACAAAAGAATCTGAAAAATTCGGATTGAATATTGGCGGAGAAATTGATCTGCAAAAGGTTTTGGAGTATGTTCATGAACGACAAAACATTATCCGGGAACACGAGAATGCAGCATACTTTGAAAAGCAGGGTCTGAATATCGTATTGGGAGAAGCTAAGTTTACCGGCAAAAATGAAATAGATGTAAATGGTTCGAGATACACAGCCAATAAAATTGTGATTGCAACAGGTTCACGACCCCAAAAGCTGGAGGTTCCCGGAGTTGACCAGGTGAGGTATTACGATAATACCAGCATTTTTGATTTAAAGGATCTTCCACAACGATTGTTGATTGTGGGTGCAGGTCCAATAGGTATTGAAATAGGTCAGGCATTTACCCGGTTGGGGGCAACAGTTACAATTCTTTCTAAATCAAAATCTATTCTTCAGAATGATGATAATGCTGTCACTGAGATATTGCAGCAACGATTGAAGGAAGAAGGAATTAAATTAATTACAAAAGCGGAAATAGAAAGGTTTATTTTTTCAAATGAAGCGATTCTAAAATCCGTCGACGGCAGCAGGAATACCATTGAATTTGATGCAGTATTTGTTGCAATTGGAAGAGCATTAAATATTGAATCCCTAAACCTGGAATCGGCAGGCGTCGAAATAAAAGATGGAAAAATTGTGACAGATCATTATTTGCGAACGACAAACAGGAATGTATTCGTTTGCGGAGATGTTGCCGGTAATTTGAAATTTTCTCATGCAGCAGAACAGCAGGCGAGGATCCTTCTGAATAATTTCTTTTCTCCATTCAAAAAGAAATTGAACAACGACTATATGTCGTGGGTAACCTTTACTGATCCTGAAATTGCAACTTTTGGACTAAGTGAAAAAGTAATTAAACAAAGAGGCAAAAAATACAGAAGAATTGAAACTGATTTTTCAAATGACGATCGTGCAGTTACTGATAATAATCAACAGGGAAAATTGATTCTGTTCATTTCCCAGGGAAGTTTTTTTCATAAAGAAAAAATCCTGAGAGGTACTATGATTGCAGAAGGAGCGGGCGAACTTGTGCAGGAACTGATACTGGCAATGACAGCTAAAATTTCAATCAATAAAATCTTTAATAAAGTGTATCCATATCCCGTTGCATCAAGGGTCAATCAAAAGCTCGTAGTGGAGTATAAAGAAGAACGGTTAACCTCCACGATTAAAAAGCTCTTGCGTTGGGCTTTTAAAATGTTTGGTTAGAAAGCCGGTTACTCCGCAAGATCATTTTTATCTTCCTCTGTTCCTCTCACGTCTCTGATTTCGTTCACTTGTTCCCATCCTCGAATTTTCGTAAATGGAAGTTTGAGCAAGTAACCGGCAGTTAGTTCATCAGTATTTGAATACGACGGAACTCCAATTACAATCATCTCCTGCGGAACATTCAGTCTTACGGTTTTGTGCAGGCGGTCCCACCAAGAAAAGATCACGGAATAATTACTGTCGGTTTCCTGTCGGATCATGGAATGATGGATGCCATGCATTCTCGGTGTGACTATTACTTTGTTCAGATTTTTTTCGAGCTTATAAGGTAGTTTCCAATTACTGTGATGAAACTGGGTTGCTCCTTCAAATAAGATCTCATATATCAACACCTGCATTGCTGTGGCGCCTGTTGCTAAAACTGCAGCTACTCTGAAAAAGACAGAACCGATCAGTTCCCCGAAGTGAAACCGGAAAGCAGTGGTTATATCAAGGTCGGGATCACTGTGGTGCACGACATGAAATCTCCACAGAAGAGGTATTTTATGATTGAGTACATGCCATAAATAATTGGTATAGTCAAGTGCCAGGAAAGAGATAATGGTTTTTAAAAGAGGGTGGGTGTTATATTGGTAATTCAATCCCAATTTCATTTTCCTGTTATGCAGGGCAAGTCTGACCATTGCAGGTATAAAAACAAGTCTTAATAAACTAAAAGAAGGTATTGCAACTATAGAATTTATGACGCCCCGTTTAATTTGTGGCTGGTTACGTTTTCTTAATTGCTTTTTTCTTTCGGCAACCAGTAAAATTCCGAATGCAATAAGCAGTAGCGGAGCACCTCTAAGATCAAATATTCTTTTAATCATGATATGCAATTCTGTAGATTTTGATTGCAATAACTCTGCCTTCTAACTATCTGTGTTTCCAGATCAGAACCTTGTAGGGATTAACATCATGTTTCAGCTAAGAATTTTCCCGGGATCTAAATTTTATCCTGGTGGATCAGTCGTTTGTAAATTGAAACCAGTCGCGATTGAGAATATCCTGCCCGGTACAGGAAATACATCAGGTAAAAAATCCCCTGCATTTTAAAAATGCCGTTTTCGAGGTACTTCCGAGCAGAGGTGATAACCGGTTTTTTAATAATTTTAAAGGATCCTTTTCTCCTGATTTTTTTAATGATATCGTAGTCTTCAAAAATGATATGGTTTTCGCAAAAACCATTTATTGATTTAAAATCATCCTTCTTAACAAACAGGCTTTGGTCGCCATACCTGAAAGCGTTGATATCAAACCTGGTAAACCAGCAATTTGCTTTTAAAAAACAGTGGGGATGATCAAACTGCAACATGAAACACCCTGCAGCATGATCATCCTTTATAGCATCCCTTATATCGGAACTGAAACTTTGAGGTGGAATAGTATCAGCATGTAAAAAATATAAAACATTTTCACCCGCAATGGAAGCTCCGAAATTCATTTGAGCGGATCTTCCTTTCTTCGGACTGACAATTACTTTAACCCCGGTGGAATTTGCAACCCTGAATGTTTCATCGGTACTGCCGCCATCAACTACAATTATTTCTTTGACGAGGTTATCAGTATCATTTTTGCGGATGTTTTCAATGGTGGCTATAATATGTTTTTCTTCATTGTATGTTGGGATAACCACACTAATCATACATGGGTGCATTTTTTGAAGATGCATTTAACCAGTCTTCTTCATTGTCGATATCCGACAATTCTTCGAGTAACTGTACGGAAAGTCCCAGTTGCTCACAAATCAGTAAAGTCTGCTGCAATACATTTTCTGTACTCCATGTTATATTTTCAAACAATTCTTTGTGTGCAGCTTTCATGGCAAGCAGGTAATAACCTCCATCTTTTGCAGGACCGATCACGACATCAAAAAAGATCAGGTATTCAAATGATTTCATAATGATACCCGAACTAAGTTCCATACAATCGGTTCCTATGATCGCAGCATCATCATATCCTTCATCAAATACTTTTTCAAAAGCATTGTACATGCGCATTCCGAGATCTGTTCCCAGTTGAAGATTTTTTTCGAATAATTCATTTTCCCAGGTGTCCTTTTGTTCTATAAAATCAGAATAGTATAGTTTTTTCTTTACAGGTAGTACACGGGTTATGCCATGCGTATGGTCTACAAGAGTTCTGTAAACCGACAAAGCTTTATCGTTTCCGGTAGTAGCTGCCAGCCTGGTTTTCACCTTTCCCAATACCTCATTCTTCGCAAATATGATCAGTGCACGCTTCATCTTAATTCTTTGATAGTTTCCGCAAATAACAATGACAATTTCTTATCAGCTTTTCCTGCTACTTCAATGATCTCTTCAATATTCACAGGTTTCAGATTGTCGGGATCACATTCATCTGTTACAACTGATACTGCAATACATGGAAGGTTCATGTGATTTGCAACAATCACTTCAGGGACGGTCGACATACCCACCAGGTCTGCCCCGATAATTTTCAGGAACCTGTATTCAGCCTTGGTTTCAAGGTTTGGTCCATGTACTGCTGCATAAACGCCCTCCTGAATTGCTATGTTTTGCTCAGCTGCTTTTTTAAGTAAAATTCTTTTCATTTCCGGATCATAGGGTTCACTCATATCAGGAAATCTTGGTCCCATTTCATCAATATTCTTACCGCTTAACGGGTTACCGGTTAACAGGTTGATATGGTCATTAATCGCGACCAGGTTTCCTTTCTTAAAAGATAAATTAATTCCGCCAGCTGCGTTAGACAGCAATAAAAATTTAATCCCGAGCAATTTCATCACTCTTATCGGAAAAGTAATTTCCTGCATTGTATATCCTTCATATGCATGAAACCTTCCCTGCATCAATAAAATTTTTTTTGAACCCAGGCTTCCATAGATAAGTTTCCCTTTATGAAACTCAACTGTGGAAACAGGAAAATGTGGAATATCGGAATAGGGGATGCTTACTTCGACATTAATATATTGAATGAGATCATTTAAACCTGTTCCCAAAACGACTCCGACTTCCGGAGAAGTAATTCCTTTCTCTTCAAGAAAAAATTTTGCTTCCTGTATCTTTTCGATTAATTCCATTCTTATATTTATTTTCTATGCAACAGTTCCTCCGCAGCTTGATCCTGATCCTGCAGTACAACCATAACAATGCTGGTTCACAACAATAGAACGTTTATTCAGATCCGCGGTGTTAAAATGTGAAATGTGGTTGTTTTTAATGTCAACTTTAAGATCCAGCATCTGGTTGAAGTCGCAATCGTATAAAAATCCATTCCACCCAACCGATAAAGTGTTCCTGCACATTACATTTGATGCTGCTGCCGGGTTAAAAGCATTTACCAGCTTAATCATATACTTCTCATAATTACCGGACTGAAGCAGGTAATCGAGGTACCTGCTGATCGGTAAATTGGTAATGGCAAAAAGATTGTTGAAAACAATGTTGTATTTCTCTTTCAGTGCTTTTTTATATTCTTTTTCAAGTGCTTCCTGTGGTGGAGGCATGAATGCACCAGCAGGATTGTACACCAGATTCAGCAGGAGGTCGGAATTCTCTTTTCCATAACCAACCTCGTTCAGCATTTGAAGCGCCCTGATGCTGTCATCGAAAACTCCATCTCCACGTTGCCGGTCAGTACGGTCTGCTGTATAAAACGGTAAGGAAGAAACTACCTCGACTTTATTGTCCTTATAGAATTGAGGAAGGTCGTGGTACTTTTTGTTGGCAAGAATAATGGTAAGGTTACATCGTACAATGATATGCCTGCCGAGTTTCTTTATTTCTTCCACAAACCATCTGAAATCAGGATTCATTTCCGGTGCTCCGCCAGTTAGGTCAACCGTTTTTAGGGATGGGTTTTTCTGTAATGCATTAAGACATTCCTGCATGGTTTGACGCGACATGATCTCTTTGCGGTCGGGACCGGCATCAACATGGCAATGCCTGCAAACCTGGTTGCACATTTTTCCAAGGTTCACCTGGAATATTTCAAGCTGTTTGGGTGAAAGAGGATAGAGGCCGGATTCTTCCAGCTTTTGCTGAAAAGGTATTAAATGATACTGATGGTGTTCATCCCCGAGTATACTCACCTGTACGGACGAATCTGCAAGTTGATGGTGCTGACGATGTAACGTTTTCAGATTTTTTGTGGCTTCTTTCATGGGCATATTTTACATCGATATTTCCTTCACCTTATTCATCATCTGTACGCCATGAACCAGGGAGGCACCTCCACGAATGGCTGCGGCAACGTGAACTGCTTCCATCATTTGCGCTTCATTGTATCCTTTTTCATATGCGTCACTGCTGTATGCATCGATGCAATAAGGACATTGAACGGCATGTGCAACTGCCAGGGCGATCAGTGATTTTTCTCTGGCTGTAAGTGCACCCTCACTGAATACCTCGCCATAATAGGAGAAAAATTTATCTGCAAGTCCTTTTTGAAATTCACCGATGTTGCCGAATTTGTTTAAGTCTTCAGCATTATAATAATGGTTGTTCATTCTTTTCTGAATTATAATTAGTGTTTACAAAGATCTGCGGTAATTGTTATGTATGTTCCGCAATTTTTTAAGTTATAACATTCTCTAAGCATAAAAAATATTGGTTTTAATCCAATAGCGACTATTTCTACTGTCCAAAAATTAATAGTCAAAATTTAATCTGTCTGAATCCTTTGAATCCGGCTTCTCATTTTGTAATTTTTAGTAAACCTTTTTTTATGAGAAGTTCTAAAATTATTCTGTTGTGTACAACAGCAATTATATTGTTTGCCTGTAAATGAAGGAACCGGTAGTCCGAGTTATTTTTTTCAGTATGATAAGAAAAGGAGATTGATTGGATTTATTGGCGGATTCCCCAGGGAAAATGATACCCTGTATCATATCTATTATAAGTATGTATATGAGAATAATGTAATCGTTCGTGATACTATTTTTGGTGAGGGTCATACGCAGAATCCTTATGATACAGACTTGCCAGAATGGGTCGGGACCTATACTTACGATAAATGGGGAAGGGTTATTCGTTATTACAGTATAATTCATTACGAGGATGAAGATTTTACGCAGGATTATCATTATGATTATTCAAATGAAAATCCATTTGCGCAAAACAAGAGTATTATGGGCACACATCCTGTATTAATGTTTGTTAACCGGGATTATCATAAATCAAATCAGGCAGTATTATACAATCAATTTGGGTATCCTACAGATTTTGGATCAAACGCATATGGGTTTTATCTGACTTCTATTTACCGTGTTTCTTATGATTGTAATATTATTAACCATGTCCATCCCTAAAATATCCTATAACTTTTTAATTATAATGTTCCTGAAATCAATTGGCTGACCTTCACTTTGTAATCCGATATAACCTGATTTTAAGGGTGTGCCGGGTTTCCAGATTTCAGGATCATTTCCTTCTACTATGCCTCCGCCAATGGTTGGTTTGCTGTACTGTAAAACTGTATCGCCGTTAATTACATGAGTGATTAATGAATCATTATACACTATTAGTTCTGCAGTGACCCATTCATCCTTATCAAATGTTTTTGAGGATGAGTTCAGGCAATGATCCGGGTATAGTTTTCCTTTATAAAATATTTCAGTTCCCGGGGAACACATATTTCCTGTAGGCCGTGGTTTCCCATCTCCAAGTCCTGCATAGAACTGCATCTCCACTGAAATGGGCCAGTTCTGTTCCTTCGGCATTTTACGCGGATCCTGGGAATGAAACATCACTCCGCTATTTAATATGGTATAGGAGGGAGCTCCTTTTTGCAGCGAGCCGGTAAACCGGTAATCCAGCTTTAAATGAAAATTTGTAAACGGAGTTTTGTAAAATAAATGTCCGAACTGGTCATTGAACTCATCGTACTTATCGTAGCGTACTTTGATCATGTTATCTTCAACCCTGAATGTATTTCCGAAATTTACTCCCGGGTCATGGTGATGAATTTTTACAAACCAGTTGGATAAGTCCTTGCCATTGAAAAGAGTTTGCCAGTCATCTTGCTTAATTGGTTGATGACTTGTGCAACCAAATAGTGCAATTGCTGTCAAATATAAGGATGAGTATAAAAAAGTCTTTTTTATCATAACGAATAGTTTCCCGATTGATGAAGTTAATTATACCTTCATGAAGTAAATTAACTGGTAAGAGTTATAAAATTTAATGAAGGTTAATCAATATAAAGTTTTAACCATAATCAATTTATATCCCATAAAAAAAGCCTGTAAATTTAATTTACAGGCTCCTGCGATTTTTCAGGTTAAGTTATGAACGGGTGCCGGTGATATGGATTTAAGCTGGTTTTTAATGGATTGGTTTTCGCATATTTTCGGATGAACACAATTACCTGCTTTCCATTTTAAGAATAGTTCCGGTAGGAGAGTAGATAACCTGCCATTTAACAGTGCCTTTGTAAAATTCTACCTTGTAATTCCCGTTAGCCAGAAGTTTCCATTCTATTCTTGTCACGCCAGGAAATTTCGAATTAAAAGCGGCCAGGATAACCGGAGGGATGGTTGTGGTATTTAACCCACCACCACCATTTGGATTGTCTTCAACTCCGCCGCTTCTGCGGGAAAGCTGTTCCTGGAATAAATCGTCAGAACTGGGAGATTGTTTTGAACAGGCAGCAAATACTGTTACGGCGAGGATAAATACAAAGATTTTTTTCATGATTAATTATTTTAAATGTTACAGAACACTTTTTTGTAACATCCATACAATCAGTTGTATCATCTTTTGCTCTTTTTTTTAAAATAAAATAAATTGTCTTTTTTTGATTACAAAAGTGATAACGGTGTTTACAAACTGAGTTTGAGTTATTAAATACTTATATTAGTATAGCTCACCCTAACAAATTATTATGCTGTATAGCTTAAGATTATTTGTATTTCCTGTGCTGTTACTTACCAGTTGTACGAAATCTTCTGATACTAAAGAATCTGATAATGGCATGCAGCTGGCGTATGAAAAAAGTATTTATTTTTTAAGTGATAGCGATTATGCGATCCGTCCGGTTGAACCCAGGGCTGGAATCTATTCAGCTTTCCCGGACAATTTAAATATTGATGAAAATACCGGTGAAGTTATAGTCTCCCTTCTGGACAAAGATGGCAAAGATGCTCAGGTGGGATTGAAATACCAGGTTTATTTCCGGTCAGCAAATGGCTTAATAAAGGATACTACAGAAATTACGCTTGCGTGTATTAATTACCAGGACGTTCTTCTTGAAGAGAATAAAGGTGATTCGGTTATGTTACCTAATTTTCAAAATTCAGGTCCGGACAAAAATCGGTTTTTTGGTTTTGAAGCGTCTGATCGCAGGTTGAGTATAGATGAGACCTCGGGGGCTATCAACCTGCTAGAGTCTACACGCAGCGGTTTTTTTGGAGATCGTCCGGAAAACCAGGATTGGAAACAGGTTAAAGTATTTTATAAGGACAGGAATAACCCGAAACTGAAATATGAAATTGAGTTAATCACTTATTTTTACAGCAGTGTTGGAGATATTCCTTCAAATGTATCGGAAGCAATGAGGGCCCACCAAAACCTGTTGCTCGGGATACCTTCCTTAAACATTCCAATATCTGCTGCTCCTATTGATAAGAGTATTAATAATATCATTTCACCCAGGAAACCGAGACCTCCTTGTATAATAATTGTTGGAAAATAGTCATGACAAGGTTATTCAAAATTTTATTCTTTGTTTTGATGGGATTATGCCTTCAGTCTGAATTATCTTTTGGCCAGGATACATATTCAGGGAACCCGCTGGTTACAGAATTTAAAGCGATCAACGATCAGAACAAAAGAATTATACAGGGTGTTCAAAATGGGTCTGTTTCAGAAGCCAGGGAGATGGAGCAAATCCAGGAATTACTTAAAAGATCCAAAAGATTTTATAGTGCTCCTGCACTCCGGAATGGTTCTCCTGAAATAAAATACCAAATCGTTTTTTTAATTGCGGAGTTGGAACATTACCAGGAAAACCTGGATTCGGCTTTGAGTAATTATCAATTATGTATAGAAATTATACAGAAGAATAACCTGCCTGATTCCCTTTTATTCAAGTCCTATCTTTTTTCGGGGATCATTTTATACCAGCAAAGCCGGATTAATGACGCCGCTTCTTTGTTTCACAAGGCGGAAGATTTGCAATTGAAAACTCCTCAAAAGTTAAGCGAATCCGAGCGATTAAATAATACGTTAGGCGTTATTAATTATGAAATTGGAAATTACAGGCTTGCGAAAAATTATTTCAATCGGGCACTGGAGGATTTATCAAAAAATAACCCTTTTTATAAAGCCCTTAGACTGAATTACAATATCAATCTGGCACAAATCTATTCAAAGCTGGAAGAGTATGATAAAGCCCTGGAAATATACCGGAGTCTCATGAGATCAGGTGTGCCTTCAAATGATATTTATCACAATATGGGACTGATCTATCTTAATATCAATGATGGGGATAGTGCGGTCTTTTATCTTAAAAAGGTGAAATACGATGATCGGAATGAGCTGCGGCTGTTCAATAACCTGGCCCGCGCTTATTTGTTGTTAAACAAGTCGGATTCTGCAAACTATTTCCTAAACCTTGCGGATTCATTCCGAAAAAGCCAGGATAATCTGGGTATTGGCATGGTAATGAAAACAAAGGGCGATTTTTATAAATCGCATAATGATTATCAAAAAGCCTATGCTTTTTATACAGCCGCAATAAAAAAGTTTTATCCTTCATTTATTGAACAAAAGATCAATGAACCCAGGCAAAAATTTTTTGGTTATTTCTCCTGCATTAACCTTTATGAAGCGGTCATTGCCCGGGCCGAATTGACTGGTTCAAGATATTTCAATGGCAAAAATTTGGATGCAGGAAATAAAAGTCTTTCTGATTATCAGCTGGCCTTTCATTTAATTGAATACATCGAAAACATATACGGAAGTGATGAGGCCAGACTTTTCATAAACAAAATGAAGTATCGTGACCATGGAAATGCCATAGACCTGGCTTTCAGCTTATATCAATCAACAAATCAAAAAGTATATTTTGATATTTTATTTGCCATTGATCAGCAAAATAAGTCTTCCGTTCTAACACTGAAGCAAATCGCAGTGAATGATATTTCTTCTGAAAAATCTGAGGGATCAAGAGAGAAGGAACTAAGATTATACATCAGGAAAGTGTTTCTTCTTTCCTCCCAGACCAGCGACAGTGTTCAATTAGCCAAATACAATAAAAATATAGTAGCTGCTGAAATTGAGATTGAAAATCTGCATAAAAACAGGTTGTCGGAAATTCAGTCTTATAAAACAATTCCCTCTGTTCAGCAGTTGCAGAAAAATTACCTTTCAGAAGATGCGGCCTTAATTTCCTATCATATTTTCCGCAACAGGCTTACCACCATAATTGTAACAAAGGATGAATATCAGGCCTTCCAGGATACTATTTCCAACAATTTCCGGCTTTTAATTTACCAGTATTTAAATAATACTAAAAGTCCAGCAGACAAACTGCGCATGGACCTTTCTGACTATTTGTTTAATACATTACTTGGAAGAGTGGATAAAATGAATGTCAGAAGATTGGTAATTATCCCGGACGATGAATTAAATTATCTCCCGCTTGAAAGTTTAAGAAGTGCAGGAGGGTACCTGGCAGTAGAACGTTTTTCAATCCTGTACCAGTATTCTGCATCCCTTTTAAAAAGAGATAGAAGAGATTTTGCAGGATTAAATCATTTGGGAATGGCACCATTTAATAAGAGTTCCGGTGAAGGTATAAATGCATTTATCCGGTTACCCTATTCGGAAGCAGAAGTTAAATATATCCATGGAAAAAAGCTGACAGGTAAAGAGGCTACCAAAACATCATTTTTGAAACTGGCCGGGAAATATTCAATGCTTCATCTGGCCACACATGCGGTATCAAAAGATGGCCCAGGTCAATCTTACATTGTATTCCAGGGTGATGGTTCCAGGAATGATTTGCTGTATGCCGAGGAGATTTACGGCATGGATTTAAAGAATACCCGGTTAATAATTTTAAGTGCCTGCGAAACCGGTACGGGACAATTATTAAAAGGTGAAGGCTTAATGAGTATCAGCAGGTCATTTAGTTATGCAGGGTGTGAGAATATCATCTCCACGATGTGGAAGTCGGATGATTTTGCAACCAGTTATATTATACGCAGAATTTATTATTACCTCAATAGAAAGTATCCAGTTGATATTGCATTGCAACAATCCAAATTGGATTATTTAAAAGACCCTTCCGTTAATCCGAGATTAAAACATCCTTATTACTGGTCGGAAATCATTTATATCGGCAACTTTAATCCCAACGATCAGAGAGATCTTTGGGTTAATACCGTAGTATTGGTTTTCTCAGTTTTCACTTCCCTGCTATCTGTATGGTTTTTATACCGGGAGTTCTCAAAAACCCGGTTAATGCAGCATTTTTAAAACCTTAACCTTAAAAAGCAGTGCTGTAGTTACATAACTATTGTATAAATGGCTGCTATCATTTTTTATACCTTCTAATATTTCAATGGCTCTCTCATAATTATTTTCTTTCAGATAAGCCATCGATAAATAATATTCAGCATCCTCCCGAAAATCTCTTTTTGATTTCGTAAAGTCGTTCAACCAGGTAATAGATTGTTGGTAATCATTCGTTTTAAAATAGGAGATTCCTATAAGTAAACTATCCTCAGCAGACAAATTTGTAGCATTTGTTAAAGAAAATATTCCGGCATAATTATTTTCAATATAATATGATTTAACAGCGGATAATTCCTGTTGGCCCGAACGCGAAGATGCAACGGAATAATCAACATAATAGCCCGCTATCACTTTTCCGGAACTCAACGAATTGGCCCAGATGAAACCGGCCGCGACTATTATTAAAAGGAAGCTTGCCGCTACCGAAAAAATTTTCTTCCAATTATAGGAGCGATTAATAGAAACTACCTTCGGCTTGCTAAAATCTTCCATCATTTCCGAATGAATGGCATGAACCTTTTTAGCTGTTTGCGAAATGGTAATGGAGGATATAGCCAGTTCAAGAGAATCAAGTTTATCCTGGACGGCCGGATTCAACGCTATCAGCTTTTCCATTTCAATTAACTCATACTCTGAAAGATTTTTATCAAGGTAGGCTAATAGTTGCTCGTCATTAGGTAAAGATTTATCCATTCTTTATAATTTTAAGGTAGTTTACCAGAGTTGGATTTCCCAGGACTATTTCCTGCAACATTTTTAAACATTTATATTTTTTATTTCTGACAACCTGCTCATTTTCGTAATTCAATCCGGATAGAATTTCTTTTATGGTTTGATTCTCATAATAATAAGATACCAGTATTTGTTTGCATTTAGGACCCAGTTGATCCAGCAGGTTTATAAGATCTTTTGCATGAACAGGATCTGCTTCCATTGTAATGCTATTTTGCTGGGCAACCTGTTCGTTAACATATTTTGTTTCTCTTTTGTAGGTATTTTTTTTTCGCTTAAGTTCATTAAACCAAAAATGTTTGTTCATTGTAAAGAGAAAAGTTTGAATACTGCTTTCGCCTCTGAATTTCTGTTGCTTAACAATATTTATGAATGATACTATAACGTCCTGAAAAATATCTTCTGCTTCTTCCCGGGTTCCGTTATTTGTAACGATATAATTGGTTAATAACCTGAAATTTTTTTTATACAAAAATCTTATGGCTTCATTCATTTCAGCCTCAGTTCCAGCTATAGCCTCGATTAAACTGCTGTCCAGGTTAAAATTTTTCTCTGAATTATTAGTACTCATAAAACTTCCTGTTGTAACCAAAAAATGAACATTTTTTTTGAGTTACTTATTATTTCAGGTTGCAATATAATTTTATTAAAATTAATATGTAATGCACTGGCCCGGGCTGCCTTATTTCAAAATATATATTCCTTTCGACGCTGTAATAAATAACTGGTCGCGGTTTTTTCCCATGAAGGTTACATTGGCCGTCCAGTCTTCAGGAACGGGAATATTGCGTATCAGTTTTCCTGAAGGATCATAAATGGTTACGCCATTTCCTGTTAAGAAAAGATTTCCGTATTTATCCAGGGTCATTCCATCAGATCCCTGTTCTACAAACAAAGTTGCATTACTTAATACCCCATCATTGCCAATCGAATATTTCCAGGTTTTATTACCTTCTATGTCTGCAACAAACAATGTTTTTCCATCGGGTGTTCCGATAATTCCATTAGGCTTTTTCAGATCACTGATCACCTCAATTGCTTCGGTTGCATTTTTGGGAAGATAGTAGACGCTCTGATTTTCAATCTGCGGATCTGTAAATTTCCAATAGTCTCTTTTGTAATTCGGATCAGTAAAATACATTCCTCCATTGGGAGCTACCCAAACATCATTCGGTCCGTTAAAACGTTTTCCTTTATATCCCGACGCCAGGATTTTGTGAGTGATATTTTGATCCTGCCCCCTAACCTCCCTACCACCGGATGAATTTTCAGCTGTATTATTTTTTACCTCTATCAACCACAATTCATTGTTCTCATCGGCGCAGGCAATGAGATCTCCTTCTTCATTAAAATACATTCCGTTGGAGCGACCGGCATCTTTCATGAAAAGCGACAATTTCCCATCCTCAGTATATTTCCAGATCTCATTATTGGGTTGATCTGTAAAATATACACTTCCTTCTTTGTCGGTAGCAGGTCCTTCAGTAAAGCTGAATTGTTTCGAAATAAGTTGTGGGGTTCCCTCTTTTAAAATATTATCTGTCATAGAAGTTGAATGAGTTGTATTGCAACACACAAATAAGAATGCCAGACCCGTTGTAAAAAATTGCCTGCGACCGAGATAAATCTTCATATCCTTAAAAATAAACCTTCCAAAAAGTTTTTCGGTGAATTATTTTGAAGTTCAAAAATTACTCCTACATTAGTATGTACGTACATACATACAAGAGATGGATATAATTGAGATTGATCATGCCAGTGCACTTCCGCTTCACGTTCAGGTGGAGGAAATGCTCAGGAGGATGATAGAAAAGCCGGAATACCAGAACGGCAAGCTACTGCCCAACGAGATCAACCTTGCTAAAAAACTGGGGATTTCAAGGAGTACCGTTCGACAGGCTACCAATAAACTTGTGTATGAACGTTTACTGGTACGGAAAAAAGGAGTGGGAACTAAAGTTGCCAAAAACAACATCACAACCAAACTGAATAAATGGACCAGCTTCACCCACGAAATGGATGAAAAGGGTATGGTATTCAGAAATTATTCGATAAAAGTTTCGATGATTGTGCCCGATAAAGAAATCCAGCAGCTCTTCGGAATAAAAGACGGCGTGAAAGTGCTGAAAATGGAAAGGATCAAGGGACCCGACTCCGGGCCAGTCGTACAGTTTATTTCTTATTTTCATCCGCGTACCGGACTTACCGCCGAGGATGATTTTTCCAAACCGCTGTACGAAACACTTGAGAAAGATCACCACATTGTGGCTGCGGTTTCAAAAGAAGGAATCAGTGCCATACTTGCCGATAGCAAGTTGAGCAAACTATTAAACGTAAAATTGGGTGATCCGATCCTGTTCCGAAAAAGAGTGGTATGTGATCCGGGTGACCGACCAATAGAATACAACCTGGGTTATTACAGGGCCGACAGATTTACCTATACAATAGATATAGAGAAAGGATAACCCGGAATTTCAAAGAATATTAACCGATAAACAGTTCGTTCATAAGTAGGGATAGTAGTTTTTTGCCATATAATATGTATGGACATTTGTACAAGTGTTCATGCCAATGATTTACTCATTTTAATCTAACGAAACGATGAACTCACCTAACATGCTTGCAGCTTTGTTAATGGTCGTGTTATGCCATTTTCTTCCCCTTAACGCTATCTCCCAGTCAACGGGAAATACCGTTTCAGGAATTGTATCCACTTCCACCGGTGCCCCTTTGGAAGGAGCAACCGTAGGGATCAAAGGATCCAACAATTCCGTAGTTACAAATTCCGAAGGTTATTTTTCCCTCACAGTTCCTTCCTCTAACTCAGTTCTGCTGGTTAGTTATGTTGGATATATTTCCCGGGAAATTCCTGTCGACAACAAAAAAGAATTCAGTATCCGGCTGAATGAAGATCCGGGTGAACTGAGCAATGTAGTAGTAATCGGATATGGTACCCGCAAAAAAAGTGACCTGACGGGTTCTGTGGTTTCTATTAAATCTGAAGAACTGAATGCAGTTCCCGCAACCAGTCTCGACCAGGCCATGCAGGGTCGCGCAGCAGGTGTGCAGGTTACGCAGATCTCGGGTAAACCAGGTGCAGAAACCTCTATCAGGATCCGTGGTACAAGTTCCATCAATGCAGGTAATGAGCCTTTATATGTAATAGATGGATTGCTGATCAACAGTGATGGTGGTGATGTAAGTGTTGGTGGTACAAGAGGTCCGCGAATCAGTCCGCTTTCTTCGATCAGTCCCAGTGATATCGAATCGATCGAAATCCTTAAAGATGCATCCGCAACAGCGATCTACGGTTCACGCGGTGCAAATGGAGTGGTATTGATCACTACCAAAAGAGGTAAGATCGGAAGAGGAACTTTAAGTTTCGAAACCTATTACGGTTCACAACAGGTTGCAGGAAAACTTAACCTGTTGAATGCAGCGCAGTTTGCAAACCTTGTGAACGATGCAAAATTAAATGCGAATCAGACTCCTGTATATGTAAATCCTCCCAACCTTGGTAAAGGCACCGACTGGCAGGATGAGATCTTTCGCACAGCACCAATGGCCAACTACCAGCTGTCGTTTTCCGGTGGTGATGAAAAAACAAAATATGCGATCTCCGGATCTTATTTCGATCAAAAAGGTATCATCCACAATTCAGATTTTAAAAGATATTCCTTCCGTACAAATCTTGAAAGAAAAGTAACAGAGCATTTAACTGTTGGAAATACTTTATCCTATTCAAGAATTAAATCAACCGGTGTACTTACAAATGCAGGTACTATTGTTCCAGGTGTTGTAAGCTCCGCCATTCTTTTCAATCCGGTTTTATCCGTGTATGATTCAACCAGAAGAGGTGGTTATACATTTGAAAACGACAGGGGTAAAATTCTTGGTAATCCTTATGCAGAAGCAAATGAGTTCACATCATTAACCACGCTTTCCCGAATTCTCGGAAACGTGTTTCTGAATTACCAGCTTCATAAAAATCTGGAATTCCGTACCAATTTCGGTATTGATGGATTTTCAAATGAAGAAGGAAGTTTTGGTCCTAATTTTCTTAAACGTACTGAAGCAAGTAATGGTGAAGCAACACTGGGTACAACCAATGGTATGACCTGGTTAAATGAAAACACCCTGAACTATAATAATACTTTCGGCGACAAACATGCTGTAAATGCACTTGCCGGTTTTACCATGCAACGTTTCAATAACAGCAAGTTGTTTTTGTATGCATTTGATTTTCCGGATAACAGAACAGGTTATCATAACATTGCAACAGGACTTAAACCTCAGAAGCCATTCAACAGTGAGTCTTCCTGGAGTATGATCTCTTATCTCGGTCGTATCAATTACACTTTTGACAATAAATACCTTTTCACCTTAACCGGTCGTGTTGATGGATCATCAAAATTTGCAGAAGGTAAAAAGTATGGTTTCTTCCCGTCTGCTGCATTTGCATGGCGTGTATCAAGAGAAAATTTCATGGATAATATTGAATCGATCAACGACCTGAAATTCAGAGTGAGTTATGGTATTCTGGGTAACCAGGCGATTCCTCCCTACCAGTCGCTTGCATTGGTTGGTCCTTACGGAGAAGGTTCTTTCAATACCGGAAGCGGATCAGAAGTTTATACTGGACAGGAGCCTCTTTCTTATGTTAATACCGCACTGCGTTGGGAAACTACACGCCAGTTTGATATCGGGTTCGATCTGTCGATGTACAACAGCAGGATTAGTCTGACTGCAGATTATTACAAAAAGAAAACGAATGACCTGTTATTGTCAAGCCCGATTCCTTTAACAACCGGTTTCAGTTCAACCTTACTGAATATTGGTAATATCGAAAATCATGGAATTGATCTTGAACTTAGAACAGTAAACCTCAAGGGTGAACTGGAATGGACCTCAGGATTTAATTTCTCCATGAACAGGAATAACATTACCAACCTGAATTCTGAAACAGATATCATTCTGAATGGTGCTGTATTGTTACGCGAAGGTGAATCAATCGGTACCTTCTATGGATATGAATTTGACGGGATATTTCAAACAGATCAGGAAGCAGCATCCAGCCCTGTTTTAATAGGACAGGAAGCAGGATCTTCCAACCCTGCATCAAGAGCAAAAGCAGGAGATCGGAAATATCGTGATCAGAATAAGGACGGTAAGATCGATGCGAACGACAGAACTATTCTTGGCACTGCAAATCCTGATTTTACCTGGGGTTTCAACAATGCTTTATCCTATAAGAATATTGAACTTTCATTTTTCTTCCAGGGTGCACAGGGAAATAAAATGGCTAACCTGAATAATTTTGACCTGTTGAATTTTAACGGCCAGAACAATGTTCTTGCAGACGCTGCACTGAATCGCTGGACTCCGGATAATCCATCCAACAAATATCCACGTGCACTTGCAGCGGGGAGTCTCGACCAGGGCATTTTTTCTTCAGCAATCGTTGAAGATGCTTCCTATATCAGGTTGAAGAATGTAACCCTCAGTTATAACCTTCCATCAAGAATGATTTCCCGTATCAAAATGAGTAATCTGCGTTTATACGTGAGCGCTACAAATCTTTGGACGCTTACTGACTATACTGGGTATGATCCTGAAGCAAACACATTCGGACAGAGTACTACACTGGTAGGATTGGATATTGGCGGATACCCGCAGGCAAAAGTGCTCACATTCGGTCTTAGTGCATCATTCTAATCATCACAAGCTTCTTATATGAAAAATAATATTGTATTAAAAATAATGACCGTTTTGCTGCTTGGTTCGGGCTTCTCTTCCTGCAAAAAATTCCTGGAAGAAAATCCTAAAAGCAATGTAACAGTTGCAAACTATTACCAGACAGAAGGCGATGCGATCTCTGCAGTGAATTCTATTTATGCCTATTTGAATTCAACCAGTACAGGATCAACAGCTGGTGTTTATCACAGTACGTTTTGGGTAACTGCCGGACTTGCTTCCGATGAATTATTGAACAACCAGATCGGTGCTCCTCAATATGATCAGCTGGCTACTTTTTCTCACAGTGCACAAAACAGTGCGTTGGAAGAAATCTGGGCAATGCATTACAAAACAATCACTATTGCAAATATTGCGATTAACAGGATTCCGAATATCTCAATGAATGCCGCTTTAAAAGCAAGATTGATAGGTGAAGCAAAATTCCTTCGGGGTTTGATGTACTTCAACCTGGTAAGAATGTTTGGCAATATTCCTTTGATCATTGAAGAAAATGCCCCTGTAATTCCGGAGGTTTCAACTGTTGATGCGATCTATCAGCAAATTATAGCTGATTTAAATGCAGCAGCAAATGATCTTCCTCTAAGTTATGCAGCCGGTAATGGAAGAGGCCGTGCCACAAGTGGTGCAGCCAATGCAATACTTGCAAAAGTTTACCTCACCAGGGAAGACTGGACGAACGCTGCGGCAAGTGCAAAGAAAGTGATTGACTCAAATCAGTACCAACTCTGGGAAGACTTTGCAGATGTGTTTAAATTATCAAGCCGTAGTGGAAAAGAAGCAATCTTTTCTGTAGGATTTGGTGATGCAGATGGTGCGATTATCTTTTGGGAAGTTGGTCAGTTTCTTGTAAGATTACTTCCAACACAATTAAGTGAAGAAGGTGTTATCAATGCGCAGGGATGGCAGATTCCAACTCAGGATCTTTATGATGCTTATGATGATGAGGACAGAAGAAGAGCAGTAACCTTTATTACCGAAATAAACGGTGCTACAACAACAACTATTCGTCCTTACATTCAGAAATACTGGGATCGCGTTGCAGAGCCAACAGGCAATGAGTCTTCAAATGATTTTCCGGTGATCCGCTACTCTGATGTATTACTCATTTATTCAGAAGCAAACAATGAACTGGGCAATCCGGATCTCGCACATCAGTATATCAACATGGTAAGAAAGAGAGCGAGGTTCAATGGAACAACCTATGAAAATACAGTTCATGATTATGCCGGATTAAACCAGGATCAGATGAGAATGGCAATTCTTGAAGAAAGAAGACTGGAATTTGTTGCTGAAGGTCAGCGCTGGTTTGACCTGGCACGCATGGGCAAACTGGAAACAGAAGTACCGGCTGCAAAACCGGGTGTAACGCCAACTTCAAAACATTACCTGTTTCCTATTCCGCAAAGGGAAATAGATCTGAATCCAAACCTTCAGCAGAATGCGGGTTATTAATTAAGTGAACAGGAATGTTCTCCTGACCGTGAACTAATCTGGTAATTAAAATAAGAGCAATTGAATAATTCAAATTTTGACAAGTTTCCTGCAGTAGTGATCAAAGACAAAACCGGATTTGACGGGTGGGAAAATATTGTAAAGGAACTTCAAGAGAAAGTTTTAAAACACGAAGGAAAAATGGTCGTGGCAATTGATAGTTATCCCGGAGTGATCTGGGATACTATCCTGCCACAAATGCAAAATGCCTTTCCGGATGCACTTTTTATTGATATCAGGAAGGCTATGAAATCTGAAGAAGAGATCGGGCGAATGGTTTATCCTTTTGTTACGGATGATCCTGTTTTCGGTTACATATCACCGTTATCATTAGCTGATTACTTCAGCAGCGATGCACTTAAAGATGTTGAAAAACAAATCGAAGATTCACGTGATAAAAAGATAATTGTTTACGGAACCGGTGCTTCCCTGATTGAAGTTGATACAGACCTGATTGTATATGCTGATATGCCCAGGTGGGAGATCCAGTTGCGTTTCAGAAGAAATGAAATTGGTAACCTCGGCGCAACCAATTCAGATGCGGAATTCAGTTATAAATACAGACGTGCGTTCTTCGTTGACTGGAGAGTTTGTGACCGTCATAAGATGGACCTGTTTGATAAAATGGATTATGTACTTGATACAACCCATCCTGATCAGCCGAAAATGATCACCGGAGAAAATTTATTGAATGCGCTGGAACATACTATCCATCAGCCTTTCAGAGTGGTTCCGTTTTTTGATCCGGGACCGTGGGGAGGACAATGGCTGAAGGAAGTCTGTGACCTTGACCGTTCTGAAGTGAATTTCGCCTGGGGGTTTGATTGTGTTCCGGAAGAAAACAGCTTATTGCTGAAGTTCGATAACCTGACCTTCGAAACGCCCTCTATCAACCTGGTTTTTTTCAAACCTTCAGAATTATTAGGGAAGAAAGTTTTCGAAGCTTTTGGTCCTGAGTTTCCTATCCGTTTTGATTTTCTGGATACCATGGAAGGTGGAAATCTCAGTCTCCAGGTGCATCCTTTAAAAGAATACATCCATGAAAAATTCGGAATGAATTATACTCAGGATGAAAGTTATTATATGCTGGAAGCACAGGATGATTCTTACGTATATCTTGGCTTGAAGGAAAATATTGTTCCTGAAAAAATGATCAGTGCATTACAGGCAGCACAGGATGATGATGTTTCCTTTGATGCGGATGAATTCGTTGAAAAATGGCCGATCAAAAAACATGATCATGTATTGATTCCGGCAGGAACGGTTCACTGTTCCGGTGCAAACAGCGTAGTGCTTGAAATAAGTGCGACTCCATACATTTTTACTTTCAAACTTTGGGATTGGGGAAGAATGGGAATGAATGGAAAACCACGACCGATTTCACTTGAACACGGAAAAAATTCAATTCAGTGGGATCGTAAAACAGAATGGACAAAACAGCATATTCTAAACCGTGTAGAAAAAATTTCTGAAGGCGAGGGTTGGATTGAAGAACGTACCGGTTTGCACGATGAGTCTTTTATAGAGACCCGCAGGCACTGGTTTACAGGAATCGTGCATCATCAAACCAACGGTGTGGTTAATGTGCTGAATCTCGTTGAAGGTAAGGAAGCAATCGTTGAAAGTCCGACCGGAGCTTTTGCCCCTATGATCCTTCATTATGCAGAAACTTTTATAGTACCTGCAAATGTGGGTGACTATACAATTCGTCCGTACGGAAATAGTATCGGAACAAAGTGTGCGACGATGAAAGCATTTGTGCGAACTGAAAATCTTCTTCAAAACAGAATCAATTAATCGGATGCAGACGCAAAGTTTAAAATTTGTTTATCAATGCACGTTTGTTGCTGCTGTAGGCGGACTATTATTCGGATACGATACCGCAGTGGTTGCAGGTGCGATCGGATTTATTCAGGAAAAGTATAATCTCTCGGCAGCTATGACGGGCTGGGTGGCATCCTGTGCACTCGTTGGCTGCATGGTAGGCGCAATGATCGCCGGTGTTATGAGTGATAAACTTGGAAGAAAAAAAGTGCTCATGATTTCCGGAATTGCATTTGCAGTTTCTTCATTGGGAATCATGTTGCCTCTGGATCTTTCCTGGTTCATCGTTTTCAGATTCATCGGTGGTATCGGTATCGGGATTGCTTCCATGCTTGCACCCATGTATATCTCGGAGATCGCTCCAGCGAATATCCGTGGAAGATTAATTTCTATTTATCAACTCGGAATTGTAACCGGTATCCTGCTTATTTATTTTGTGAATGCATACATAGCAGGGATCTACGATAATGCATGGAATGTTGAACAGGGATGGAGATGGATGTTCGGAAGCGGACTGATTCCTTCCATAATTTTTATACTGCTTCTTTTTGTTGTCCCCGAAAGTCCACGGTGGCTTGCACAGGAAAACCGATGGAAGGAAGCGGAAGACATTCTTGCAAAAGTGAATGGTGAAGAGGGTGGAAAGATGGAGCTCCAAAGCATCCGCACCTCCCTTGATGAAAAGCCGGTTCCATTTATGCAATTGCTGAAACCAGGTTTAAGAACTGCACTTATTATTGGTGTAATTCTTTCCATCCTTTCACAGGTTACCGGCATCAATGTGATCATGTATTATGCTCCTGAAATTTTTAAATCAACAGGTGATGGATCATCTTCTGCCTTGTTGCAAACAATACTTGTTGGTGGAATTAATCTCCTGATGACAATCGTTGCAATTAAATATGTTGACCAGCTTGGAAGAAAAAAATTGCTTCTTATTGGTGCTGCAGGAATGGCTATCTGTCTGGCATTGATCGGATATGCATTTTATTCTGACAGTGTTGAAGGATACGGTGTATTGATAGGAATTTTATTGTACATCTCTTTCTTCGCTATCTCTTTGGGGCCTTTGACATTCGTTGTCGTTGCGGAGATCTTTCCAACCCATATCAGGGGAAGGGCCATGTCGGTTGCCATATTCTTTTTATGGTTATCCGTATATATTGTTTCACAAACATTTCCTATGCTGCTTGAAGGAATCGGAAGTGCGTGGACATTCTGGATCTACATGATTATGTCAGTTATTGCCTTCCTTTTTGTCTTAAAATTTATTCCTGAAACAAAGGGTAAAAGCCTCGAAGAAATCCAGGAATTCTGGGTAGTACCGGCCTCTGAAAAAGTATAAATCTCGATCACTTTAAATACTAACGATTATGCTTCAACGTAAAATTTTTTCATTCCTCTTTCTGTCACTGCTCCTGTTTCTTGGAGCCTGCAGTAAAGACAGTGTTGACTCATCCCTGCCAATCCTGAAACTGACTCCTGATAATGTTACTGAGAAAGCGGGAAAGGTTATTGAAACTACGCTGTTTATCAAAGCTCCGAATGGAGTGAAGGATCTTGTGATCTATAAAACAATCAATCTCCAGCGCGACAATACTTATGGAGGAAGCGGAACAGTTACAGCTATGCCGGTTTCCGTTGGTGAAGACAACTACGAATATAAATTCACCTATGAATTAAGCGGAGATGAAGTAGAAAAACTGGTTGGTTTTAATTTCCGGCTGACCGATTCAAAAGGGAATGCTGCCGAAAAAGACCTTACTGTAAACACGACCACTTCTGCACAGCAAATCATCTATTCACGCAAATGGAAACTGGTTTCAAAACTTTGGACCAGCATTTCACCGGCAACAGAAATGATTGAAGAATGTGAAAAGGATAATGTATATACCTGGAACCGCGACAGTACGCTGAGTATAGCTTATGGCGCATCAGGATGCACTTTCGATGGATTTAATGTTTATGATAAGTGGACGATTAGTGAAGATGAAAAATCTTTCACCCAGATCTATCATTCACTGTTCGATCCTTCCAATATAACAACAGAAATCTATAAGGTCAGATCAGTATCTAAAGACAAACTTGTAATGGAAATTCTTGTTGATCTGTCCATATTCGGTCCTCCTTACACTGATAAAGAAGTCTTCGTTTACACCTATGAACCTGTTCCATAAATAAAACACGTACATGAATTTTACTAATAATATTCTTGCGGGATCACTCGCTATGCTATTGTTTTCTTCCTGCAGTCAATCGCGACTTGAGAAACCGGCAGAACAGAAATTTGATTCCGCCTCCTTAAATACATTGAAGTTTACTGTGGAACCGGCTCCTGAATGGACAAATCTTTTTAAAAGAAATTCAGGATGGTTTGGGGGTGATGGAATATTCGCGGTTACACGTGATGGTAAGGAAGTGAATGGTGCTGCTAAAAGTTCGGAAACGTTTATCTGGTTCAGTGATACCATGATCGGAGAAATTTCTGACAGCACCTTGCAGCCGGGATGGACGATGATCAACAATTCCATAGCTGTATTGAACGGTGGTACTGCAGATTCTTCATCCTTAAAGTTTGTGTGGGATAAAACAGCCAATAACAAACCGAAATCAATTTTTGAACCGAATACACCTGCTACGCAATCCGGAAATTATTACTGGTTGGGAGATGGTTTTGTGAACCAGAAGAAAAACAACGACTTCTATATTTTCGGATATAGGATCCGGAATACGGAACCCGGTGCCGTATTTGGTTTTGAGGAAGTAGGAAATACACTCATCATTGTACCTTCTGGTCAGCAGGCACCTTTTCCAAACAAACGCCAGGTTGATATTCCATTTTTCCTGGGCAGGAAAACAGATTCGACAGGATCATTTGGTGCAGGGATTTTAGTAAATACAAAAGAAGCTGGTGCACCGGATCCTGATGGGTTTCTATACATCTATGGTGTGCGCGGACAAAAAAAAAATGTTATGGTTGCGAGAGTGCTTCCTGAAAATATTGAAGCATTTGATCAATGGACTTTCTGGAATGGAAAGGGCTGGTCTTCCAATCCGGATTCTATACAAACTATTACGGATCGCACTTCCAATGAACTCAGTGTAACTCCACTGGGCGATGGAAGATATGCGATGATCTTCCAGGCTGATGGATTAGGCAAATATGTAGGAATGCGAATTGGTGCATCACCTTATGGACCTTTTGGTGATCTGATCAATGTGTATGACGTAAGTAATGACCTGGAAAAAGATAAAGACATTTTTCCCTACAATGCAAAAGCACATCCTGTACTTTCTGCACCCGGCGAATTGCTGATCAGCTTTAATGTGAATTCCTTTGATTTCTTTAATGATATAAAGGTGTTTCCGAATTTGTATCGTCCACGATTTATCAGGTTGAAATATGAACTATAACAGATCCATTTCATATGTTTCCTTTAGCAAAACGTGCATAAGCAAAGTTTTCAATTGCATGTACTTCTTATGCTTTCTTCTGTTGCCATCCATTGAATTGTTTGCACAGAATTCAGTAGGCAAATTTACCATTGCCAATACGCTTCAAAGTAATATGGTAATTCAGCAGGAAAAGCCCCTGATTGTTTGGGGATTTGCTAAACCCGGAACAAAAGTGCAGGTTAAAACATCCTGGCAAAATCAATCCATAAATACTGAATCAGCAAAGGATGGAAAATGGACTACATCTATTCCTGTTCCGGCAGCTCAGCCAGGAAATTTTACTCCTCATTTTATTACGGTAACTGCTGGCAGTGAATCCAAATCACTCTTTAATATTCTGATAGGAGATGTATGGTTATGCAGCGGTCAATCCAATATGGATATGGAATTAAAACCATTTCTTCCATGGTTGCTGGGTGCAATGCATTTTGAAATGGAAATAGAAAATGCCAATTTTCCGCAGATTCGTTTATTCAATGTGCGAACAGATTTTACAGCACAACCACAGGAAGATTGTGGGGGCAAATGGATGGTTTGTTCACCTGCTACCGCGCCTGATTTCAGTGCACTTGCTTATTTTTTTGCAAGGGAAATTTTTAACCGAAGACAAATACCAGTTGGACTTGTAGTAAGCAGTGTAGGCGGATCTTCCTGTCAGGCATGGGTAAGCAGGGATACCTTGCAACAGGATAAACAATTGTTTGCAAAATATCTTCATCCTTATGATACAAGTAAATATGCAAAAGAGCCCCTTGATTCTGTAGTGACATTTGAAAAAGTTGTAAGGCCTACGCTGTTTTATAATGCGATGATTCATCCGTTAAAAAATTTACAGTTTAAAGGAGCACTATGGTACCAGGGAGAATCAAACCGGTACGACAGTTCAATGTATACAAGGTTGTTTTCTTCCATGATCCGGAACTGGAGAGATCTGTTTAAGAATGGTGACCTGCCTTTTTATTTTGTTCAGCTTGCACCCTATAACTGGCAGCAGAATGATACTACCGTTTATGAATATGCGCTGTTAAGAGAAGCACAGGGTAAAACAAGGGATATCGTACATAATACGGAAATGGCCTTAACTATGGATATTGCAGATCCCACTGATATTCACCCGCGAAACAAACAGGATCTCGGATACCGGCTTGCAAAAATTGCACTTGCGAATGTTTATGGCAATAAGGATGTTGTACATAAAGGACCTGAATATGACGGTCATACTGTGACCGATAGTATTGTAAAAGTTCGTTTCAAACATATTGGTTCAGGGTTGGGGACCAACGATGGGTTAGCTCCAAAACATTTTTATGTTGCAGGTAAGGATGGCAAATTTTATTACGCAAATGCCTTCATAGAAAAAGATGAAGTATGGCTTTATTCCGAAAAAGTAAAAGAGCCTGTTGCCATTCGGTATGCATTCACAAATTTTCCTGTAACAAATTTTCAGAATAATAATGGTTTCCCTGCAGTGCCGTTTCGTTCAGACTTTTAAACTTTCATTATGTACATGAGAATTTTTATTCTGATAATATTCGTGGGATTGTATTCGTGTGATTCAAAGAATTCAGAAAACACCATAAGAGATAATCCGGGAAATAATAAAACTTTAAAAGATTCAGGACTGATTTCCACGGGTACACCCCAATGGGAAGAAATGCTTCTCCGCAATAATGGCTGGATAGGTGCTGATGGAGTGTATGCTGTTGCAATGAATGGCGTGGAAACGCAGGGCAAAGCAGCTAATTCAGAAACCATGTTCTGGTTCAGCGATAATATATGGGGTGATATTTCCGGCGATACTTTGCAGGATAACTGGGAAATGTCAAATAATTGTGTTGCATATATGCAGGGCAATGTTCCAGATCCGTCAAAGCTGGAATTTCACCGGCGAAAGGACTCTGCAGGAAAGACGTTGTCGATGTTTGAGCCAAAAACTCCGGCAACAAATCCCGGTGATTACTATTGGCTTGGTGATGGCTATTTTAATCATGTACTTGATAGTACGATTTACATTTTCGCCTATCGAATCAAAAATATTCCTGGTGGAATTTATCCTTTTGATGATGTAGGTCTTTCATTGATTGCAATTCCAAAGAATAGCAGACCTCCTTTTGAAAATCAGCGCCAGCTCGATGTGCCTTATTTTTTTAAAGACAGCAAAGGGAAGGGAAAACTCGTTTTTGGAATTTGTGTTTTGGCAAATACCGTGGGTGCAGGATCACCAAATCCTGATGGGTATATTTATATCTATGGAGTTCGCGGTCCGCAGAAAGAATTGGTGGTAGCAAGAGTCGCTGACAATTCTTTTGAACAGTTTGACCAGTGGCGATTCTGGAATGGCATGGAATGGAGTACCGATGTACATAGTGCAGCGGCGCTTACCAATAGGGTAAGTAACGAGATGAGTGTAAGCTTTATGGAAGATGGAAGGGTTATTGCTGCATATCAACTTGATACCAATTCACCGGATATCATGATACAGGTTGGTAAAAGTCCGGCCGGTCCTTTTCAGCCTGCAAAAAAAGTATGGCACACTCCTGAAATATATGAGGATCTTGATTTTTATACTTACAATGCAAAAGCTCATCCTCATTTATCGAACCCCGGAGAATTGCTGATCAGCTACAATGTGAATTCATTTGATTTCCTGGACGATATCAAGTTTAAACCTCATCACCTGCGTCCAAGATTCTTTACAGTGAAATATAAATAGGATGGAAGAAACCAGGTGCATGCTGCAGAATGATTTTGTGAAACTGGCTATTGACCCGGTCGGAGGAGCAATCACGGAATTCAGTACTATCGCTGGTGGAATCAATCCGCTTGATTTTAAATTTCTACATACAGAACCCGTTGGTGAAATTGAATTCAAAGGTCATTTTTTGTGCCTTGGAAACTGGGGAGATCCATCTCCCGGTGAACAAAAATCCGGACTGAACAAACACGGGGAATTTATTAAACTGAGATGGAAATTTCAAGAATCAGGAACAGAAATCAGGATGAACGCAACTTCAGAACTGGAAGGAATTCATATCAATAGAATTGTCAGCCTGACTGAACAAAGTTCCTGTGTTAAAGTATCAGAAGTTATCAGCAATATTAATACAAGAGGAAGAATTTACAACATGGTACAACATCCTACTATTGCCGGAAAATTTCTCAGCGATAATACAATTGTAAATTGTAATTCCACTTTGGGTTTTGATTATTTGACGGATGCTGAAAATATATTATCTCCCTGCAGCTGGCCGGTTTATCAAACTTCGGAGGATAAACAAATAAATCTTGAAAACCCGGAAATCCAATATAGTTCTGTTTTTCCTACGATCGTAGATCCGGAATCTGAATATGGTTGGATCATAGCTTATTCGCCGGATCACCAATTGTTGCTGGGATATATCTGGAAGAGAGCTGACTATCCATGGATCAACCACTGGATTCATTTTGCAGATATTCAAACAGCAGAACAACCTGACTCCTCATCTGATATAGACAATGCCAGCGCTGAGAGAAATCATGAATCCATTAGTACAAATTCAAAAATGATTTATCGTGGACTTGAATTTGGTACAACCGGTATGCATATGTCGTTCAAAGAAATAATCGATAAAAAACTTTTTGAAGTTTTAGGGGAAAGAAGCTTTGAATTCCTGGATGCCGGCGAGCAAAAGGAACGTTCTTATTTTATGTTCCTTGAAAAAGTTCCGGAAGATTTTCCAGGTGTTGAAGAAATAATTCTTGCAACCGATCATATTTTGATAAAAGGTCGGGATTCTTCAGAAATTCAGATTGCTCATTCATTTAAATAAACCTATGGCTGATCAATGTAAAACAATAGTAATTACGGGTGGAAGCAATGGAATTGGACTGGCATGTGCGGAAAAATTTTTCAATGATGGATTTAATGTGGCCATTCTTGATACGGTAAAGCCTAATGCCTATCCGGTTTCCGAACGGTGGTTCTATTTGTCCTGTGATGTATCGGCTGTAAAATCCGTAGCTGCTTCTATGGATAAAATAATGGAACAATTTGGAATGATTAATTACCTCGTGAACAATGCTGGGATCCAGCGGTATGGTTCCATCGAGAATACTACCGAAGATGATTGGGACCTTGTAATGAATGTTAATCTCAGGAGTTATTTTCTCTGTTCAAAATATGTACTGCCGCACATGAGAAAATCCAATGGGGGGGCTATTATCAATATCTCCAGTGTACAGGCATTCGTTTCACAGGAAAATGTAGTTGCTTATGCAACAGCAAAAACCGCTATCCTGGGTTTAACCAGAAGTATGGCGATCGATCTCGCACCCGATATAAGATGTGTTGCAGTTTGTCCGGGTACAATTGACACACCCATGTTACAAAATGCACTTGCACTTTCAGCTGATCCTGCTGCGGTCATGCAGGAATGTATAGATATGCATCCTGTCAACAGGATTGGAATCCCAACTGAAGTTGCAGCGCTTGTAAAATTTTTATGCAGTGATGAGGCCGGTTTTATTACAGGTGAATCCATTCGGATTGATGGCGGATTAGGTATCAAAATCCAGGGAAGTAAAAAAGACTAACGTATGCGTATAACCGATATTAAAGCAACTACAGTTGCAGTTCCGTTGGAAGCTCCGATCAGGCATGCAAATGGTTGTCATTGGGGAAGATTCATTCGCACCATAGTAGAAGTTGAAACAGATGAAGGGATAACCGGTCTTGGTGAAATGGGTGGTGGAGGAGAATCTGCCGAAGCAGCTTTTAAAGGATTAAAGCAATATCTTATTGGTCACGATCCCATGCAACTTGAGTCTTTGTACTGGAAGATCTGCAACCCTACTGCTTCACTATATAATAACAGAACTCAGCTTCATGCAGCAATTGAATTTGCCTGTATGGATATTATAGGGAAGAAAATGAATGTTCGTGCCTGTGATCTGCTGGGCGGTTCTCTGCGTGAAAAAGTTCCTTTTGCTTCCTATCTTTTTTTCAGACATCAAAATGAAAGTACCGGTACAGGTGGTGAAGAAACCATTGATGAAATGGTGAATCATGCAAAGCAACTGGTCGCTGATCATGGATTCACCACACATAAACTTAAAGCCGGAGTTTTTCATCCCGATCATGAAGTGGAGTTGTTCAAAGCACTTGCGCATGAATTTCCGCAACACAAATTTCGTATCGATCCCAATGCGATCTGGAGTGTGGAAGAGTCTATCCGGATCGGACAGTCTATTGAACATTTGCCCAATGATTATTTTGAAGATCCAACATTCGGACTGGAAGGAATGCGTCGTGTAAAAAGCCGTGTTCGTATTCCAACTGCTACTAATACGGTGGTGGTAAACTTTGAACAACTTGCATCCTGTATCAGAAATGATTCAATTGATGTAATCCTGTTGGATACCACCTTCTGGGGAGGACTGCGACAGGCATGGAAATCAGGTGTTGTATGTGAAAAAATGCAATTGGGAGTTGCCGTTCACAGTTCAGGAGAACTGGGGATTCAACTCGCTACGATGCTGCACCTGGGTGCTTCTTTGCCTAACTTATCTTTTGCTGCTGATGCGCATTATCACCACCTCACAGATGATATTATCATCGGTGGTAAAATGAAATATGAAAATGGAATGATCGCAGTTCCTGAAGGACCTGGACTTGGAGTAACACTTGATCGCGATAAGCTGCTTCAGTACAGTGATTACTTTAAAGAGACAGGCGGTTATATGTATGACCGCGATCCTCATCGTCCCGATTGGTTCAGTGTACTGAATGATAACAATCGCTGGGCACAACTTAAGAAGTAACAGATAAAGAAGAAGTAACAGAAAACGAGGAAGCAATTGAAAACGAAGAAGTAATAGAAAACAAAATGGAAAGATCAATCGACGAAGTTGTCATTTTTGCTGATGGTCTCGACCATCCTGAATGTGTAGCCATTCATCCCGACGGATCTGTATGGGCCGGCGGAGAAGCCGGACAGATCTATAAAATAGCTGAAGATGGCAAGAGTGTTTATGAAGTTGTAAATACGGGAGGATTTGTATTGGGTATTGCATTTTCACCCGATGCGAAATGGCTGGCAATCTGTGATCTCAAAAATAAATGTGTCTGGAAATTTGATTTGCTAACGGGTATGCTTAACCGGTTTGGAGATCTTTATGATTCTATTCCGTTTAGTATCCCGAATTTTCCCGTATTCGACCGCGAAGGAAATTTATATGTATCAGATAGTGGGGCATTCCGGGGAGTGAAGGGATGCATCCTCAGGTTTGATCAGGATGGCAAAGGGAAAGTATGGCATGCAGGTCCATTTAGTTTCGCAAATGGTATGGCACTGTCTGCAGATCACGGATCACTTTATGTTGTAAGCAGCTGGCTTCCCGGTGTTGAGAAAATTGATATTAATAAAGATGGTTCTGCAGGTGAAAGAACAACATGTGTTGAAATGCCTGAAACCTGTCCGGATGGCATTGCAGTGGATACTGAAGGAAATTTATTCATCTCCTGTTATGCACCCAATTCAATTTACAGGCTGGATAAAAACAGCAATCTTTCTGTATTTCTTCATGATTGGGAATCCCATACAATCTGTAATCCAACCAATATAGTGTTTGGTGGCTCAGATAGAAAAATGCTTTTTATTGCGAATCTCGGACGATGGCATATATCGTCGATACAAATGGACACTCCAGGTTTAAATCTCAATTATCAGTCTGAATAATCAGCTCCTGATCAAACGCTAAGAATTATGAACTCAATCATAAAAACTGTTTTTACTTTTTCCCTGTTGGTCTTTAACCTGATTTCTTATGCAGGTCCGGGAAATATAGCACCTTCTGCAACAATTACTGCCTCCACTTCATTGAATAAAAATTTCGATGCCCGGAATTTAAACGATGGCATTATCGGAATTGATGGAATAGGAGAGTGGGCTTGTGAAGGAATAATTACTGACTGGGGTTATATCCGTTTCCCCTGGATCCAGCTCGATTGGAAACAGGAACAACTGATTAACAGGATCGTTTTATTTGATCGGGCTTCTGCAAATGAACATATCGCCGGCGGCAAACTTCTTTTCAGCGATGGTTCGGTTATTTGGGTTAACCAGTTAAGTAATGATGGTGCGGGTAAATCAATCTCTTTCCCATCCAAAAAAATAAACTGGGTTCGTTTCGTCGCAACAGATGGCACCGGGAAAGATCTTGGTTTATCAGAAATGGAAGTCTATCCTGCTGCAGGTGAAGAAGTGGATTTTGTTTCAAGAGTTGATCCTTATATCGAAACGGATCGCGGACGATACTTTTTTTTCGTTACCGGCAGTACACCATTTGGGATGATAGGTGCAGCACCGCACACGCGCAATAAAAATCAGAACGGAGGAGGATACAACTACAATGAAAAAGAGATACTGGGGTTCGGACAGATCCACGACTGGATGTTATCCGGAATAGAAATTATGCCTTCTGTAAAAACGATTGATCCAACTAAAGGGGAAAATGAATGGAAGTCTGCATTCAATCATGATGATGAAATTGTTCAGCCGGGTTACCATCGTTTTTTTTTGCAGGATCATAAAATAAGAGTTGATCAGACCTCAACTGACCGGGTAAGTTTTTACAGATTTCAATACCTGAAGGCTTCTGATGCAAGGATCATTATTAATCTTGGCGGGCATCTTGCAAACAGCACCATGGAGAATGCTGAAGTAAAACAAATCAGTGATACAGAAATTGAAGGATCATTCAGTTCAACAAAAAGATACTGGGGAGGACCGAAAGATGTAAAGATGTTTTTCGTAATCCGCTTCGACAAGCCTATCAATGGAATGGAAGCATGGAAGGGTTCAGGATATGCTGAAAATGTTCATGAAGTTTCAGGTGACAGTCTGGTAATAGCAGCAGCATATCATCTTTCAAAAGGTTCAGCTATTCAAATGAAAGTTGGATTTTCTTATACCAATATTGATAACGCGAGAAAAAATCTTGAAGCGGAATGTGATCACTGGGATTTCGATCGTGTTCGAAAACAATCGCAGGATACATGGAATAACTGGTTAGGAAAAATTGAAGTAAAAGGTGGTACTGCAGACCAGCAGGTTAAATTCTATACTGATCTTTGGCATGCATTACTTGGAAGACATAAGATCAATGATGTATCAGGAGATTATCCCGATCGGACAACCGGTAAACGCGATGGAAACTTTACGGATGCGGTTTTTAAAATAAAAACCATTCCGAAAGATGCTTCAGGAAAGCCCTTATTCAACATGTACAATTCCGATGCATTGTGGTTAACACAGTGGAACCTGAATATTTTATGGGGACTTGCATGGCCGGAACTCATGGATGATTTTAGTGCATCAATGATTGAGTATGCGAACAATGGATACAAGTTACCTCGTGGTCCGTCAGGTGGGGGATATTCCTATATCATGACAAGCTCTCCTGCCAGTAATATGATTGTGAGTGCATACATGAAAGGCATCTTAAAGAAAGTTGATCATCGACACGCATACGAAGTTGTAAAAAGAAATCATTTGCCGGGTGGAATGCTTGGTTCAGTAGAAGAGATAAATTTTTACACTAAAAATGGTTACTGGCCAAACAATGCAGGAATCAGTATAGAAGCGAGTTTCCAGGATTGGGGCATTGCACAGATGGCTAAGAAACTTGGGAGAAAAAAGGATGCAGATTTTTTCAGTAAGAGAGCTGCCGGGTGGAAAAACATTTTTGATACCGGGCAAAAATTATTATTTCCAAAAAATGAAAAAGGAAATTTCCTACATCGGGATCCATTAAATGGGAATGGATGGGTAGAAGCAAATGCATGGCAGGCAACCTGGGGCCTCTCGCACGCTCTTCCGGAATTGGTAAAGATGATGGGAGGACAGGATACATTCACCAATCGATTGAATTATGCATTTGAACAATCGCGCAAAAGTGATTTTGTGTATGGATATACTGAAGGATATGTTAGTTATGCAAATCAACCGGGATGTTCCAATGCACACGTTTTCAGTTATGCAGGCAAACCATGGCTGACACAGTATTGGGTAAGGAGAGTTCAGGAACAGGCATATGGTGGTGTGACACCTGATCTGGGATATGGCGGGCATGATGAAGACCAGGGACAAATGGGCGGCGTGAGCGCATTAATGGCTATTGGATTATTCAACGTGGTAGGTAATCAATCTATCAATCCTGTATATGAAATTACTTCGCCCGTTTTTGATGAAATAATCATTCATCTTGATGAAAAGTATTATTCCGGGAAAGAGTTCAGGATCATTACTCATGGCAATGGAAAAAGAATGGATTACATTCAGAAAGCAACAATCAATGGAAATGAGCTGAGTGATTTTTGGTTTGAGCATGAGACTTTCAGAAAAGGAGGATCGCTTGAACTATGGATGGGTGATCAACCAAATAAATCGTGGGGAACAAAAAATCTTCCTGCCCTATAAATTGTATGATGAAAGAAATGATTGCAGGCGTTGATATTGGTGGTACACATATTTCCGTCTGCCTTGCAAACCTCGATAGTGGAGAATTAATTGAATCCACATTTACCCGGGCATCAATCGATCCGACACTGGATGCAGAAAGCATAATTAAAGATTGGGCTCAACCGATTAAAGTGGCATTTGAAAAAGCAGGATTACCGGTTGGAAAAATCGGTATAGCCATGCCGGGACCTTTTGATTATGGAGAAGGCATAAGTCTTATAAAAGACCTGCATAAATACGAATCATTGTATGGCCTGAATGTAAAAGTATTGCTTGGAAAAGAATTGGAAATTAATCCCTCTCATATTCTTATGCTTAATGATGCTTCCGCGTTTTTATTAGGCGAATTGAACGGAGGTGCAGGAAAGGGATTTCAGAATGCTGTTGGCATTACTTTAGGTACCGGACTTGGTTCTGCAGGATATCTTAACGGGAAATTGGAAGATGGAGATCTGTGGTGTTTTCCCTGGAAAGAAAAGCGTGCGGAAGACCAGGTTTGTGCAAGATGGATGATGAACGCCTATTATGAAAAAACCGGGGAGAAAGTTGATGGAGTTAAATCCATAGCATTCCGACATGAACACGATGTGATCGCAAAGGGATTATTTAAGGAACTGGGAGAAAACCTTGCAGATATTTTGATAGCGAGATATGCTGATCAATCCCCTGAATGCATCGTGATTGGAGGAAATATTTCAAGAGCATGGGATTGTTTTATTCCTGATCTTAAAAAGAGAATGCACGAAAATAATTTCAATGCTGAAATCAGGCAGGCATCATTAGGAGAAAACGCAGCACTGATTGGTGCTGCATTTTTATGGAAGAAATAAGTCAGGTTAATGGAAGATGTAATCGACTCAACCAATCCTTACCGAGGTCATCGTTAAGGATCCACCTACGACTTTGTCATTAAAGAACGCAATTTCATCAGCAGTACTCTTTACACCCAATGAATACATGAGTGGAAGATAATGTTCAGGTGTTGGAATAGATAACATCGCTTCCTTTCCTATACTGCTGTAATTGATCAAAGGTTGATGATCTCCTTTTTGAATAAGTGATTTGAATGTATCATTCATCTGTATCGCCCAGTCGTAACCATATTCAGGGTCATTCAGTTTGTCCCATGCAACCATTCTCAGGTTATGGACCATATTTCCGCTTCCGATAATGAGTACTCCTTTTTTTCGGAGGGCATATAATTCTTTCGCAAGATCATAATGATATTGTGCACCTTTTGTATAGTCAATACTTAATTGCAAAACGGGAATTTTTGCATCAGGATACATATGTCTTACAATTGTCCAGGTACCATGATCCAGTCCCCAATCGTGATCGAGTTCAACATTAGCTGAATGGAGAAGTTCGGCAGTTTCTTTAGCCAGTGCCGGGAAACCCGGAGCTGGATACTGCACCTCGAACAATTCTTTCGGAAACCCGCCAAAATCATGGATTGTTGATGGGAATTCCATTGCAGTGATCTTCGTTCCGCGGGTAAACCAGTGAGCAGAAATTACCAGCACGGCGGCTGGAGTTGGAATCTCTCTAGCCATTTGAGTCCACCTTCTGCTGAATTCTGTATCCTCAATTCCGTTCATAGGTGAACCATGTCCGATAAACAGCGCGGGCATAAGGTATTGCTGTTCCGGAAGTGAGTCTGTAAACCTGTTGAATGATGATAAATTGTTCATATTGCAAAGCTATCTCAATGCATCACAACAACCCTTGCGGTAAAACAAGAAATAACATTGACAAAAATCAAATGTTAAAGGAGTAAAAGCAAAACATTTTATGAATTCAAATAGTTGATGATTCGCTGTTTATCAAATTACTTATTCTTCAAAACCAATAAAGGCACTACCAGGTTCTTACCAATGATCCTGGAATGAATTGCCTTGAATGCATCTCTCAATAAATGATTTTTATGTGCTACCATTACCAGCATATCTGTTGGATGAGATTCAATATATTGTAACAGCCCGATATCTTCTTCATTATATTCTTTCAGATTATAAGTATAAGTAAAACCGGATAGAGCTTGTCCGAGTGCAAGTTTTGCATCTTCTTCTGAATCAGGATTATCAGTACCTCTTTCACTGATATGCACAACCCTGAAATTCGAAGAAGATTTTTTGTCAAGATGATGTAGCAGGTTGAAAATATCAGTTGATACAATTTCATCAAAATCCACTGCTATTGTTATGTTTTTTAACTGATCGAATCCTGCTTCAGGTGGTACCATCAATACTGGAACAGAAGTTTTCCTGGAAATTTTAGAATACATGTTCTCTCCATAAGAATTTTCATCATCCTTATCCAATCCTACCACAATGAGATCTGCATGTTCTTCTCTTGCATAATCGACAATATTGTCGGAGGTTCCTCCTTTCCTGATCTCACCGGAAACCTCAACAAGGAATTTGAAATGTATTTCTAGCATCAGTTTGTCCAGATTTGCCTGTTTCTCTGAATAAGCCTGGCTATGTTTTACTGTCCATGGTTCCGGTCCAACAGATACAGGTATAAATTCCCTGTAAACATGGATGAGTTTTAATTCTGCATCAATGTATTTTGCAAGTCCTGCAGCGTAGTCGAGGGCATTCATCGAAACCGGATGGAAATCAACCCCCACAATTATCTTTTTCATATCGAACAGTTTTGAGGAAGAGATAGATAAAAGTTAACCCATTTCGAATAGATGAGACGTGAGCAGATTGCTAATTTGGGTTGAGAAAAATCATTTACTTTAAACAAATGTTTTTACAGGCAAATCATTTATGCTGTATGAGAAAATTCCGACTGTTTATTTTGTTCTTTTTTCTTCAGTCGATTGCTTCATTTTCGTTCGCCCAGGAAGTTTTCACGGATGTTTTAATAATCGGTGGAGGAGCCAGTGGGACGACTGCGGGCATTCAGTCTGCAAGGTTGGGTGCCAATACCATCATAATCGAGGAAACCGACTGGTTGGGTGGAATGCTCACTGCTGCCGGGGTCTCTGCTATTGATGGAAACCATAAACTCCCCTCAGGATTGTGGGGTGAATTCCGATCAGGGATATATATACATTATGGTGGTCCTGCGGCTGTTGCAACAGGCTGGGTTAGTAATACCTTATTTGAACCTTCTGTTGGAAATAAAATCCTTAAAGGAATGGTGGCAGCTGAACCTCTCCTCCAGGTTTTTTATCAGTCAAAATTCATTTCTGCTGCCAGGAATAATGACAGCAGCTGGAAAGTGACCATCCATCAAAAAGGCAGGCAAAAAACAATAAAAGCAAAAGTATTAATAGATGCCTCCGAATTGGGTGATGTGATGGCCTCACTTGGCGTGCCATATGCAATTGGAATGGATAGCAGGGAAGAAACCGGAGAAATATACGCGCCTCAAAAAGCAAATGATATTATCCAGGATCTTACCTATGTAGTTGTATTAAAGGATTATGGAAAAAATGCAGACAAAACAATTCAAAAACCTGATGGATATAACCCTAAAGAATTTGCCTGTTGCTGTGACGTGTCTGATCCTGCGTCGTACGACAGTCCTGCTAACAACTGCTACAAAATGTTGCAGTATGGCAGGTTGCCGAATAACAAATACATGATCAACTGGCCAAAATGTGGCAACGATTTCTATCTCAACATCATTGAAAAGAAACCTGAGGAAAGAATCAAAGCATTGGCAGAAGCGAAACTTCATACACTTCGATTCCTGTATTATATCCAGACTGAACTCGGATACAAAAACCTCGGAATCGCGGATGATGAATTTCCAACAAAAGATAAACTGCCTATGATTCCTTATCACCGGGAATCAAGAAGAATGAAGGGAATGGTTACATTTTCATTGCCACATGTAGCTGCTCCTTACGATCAGGAAAAGCCTTTTTATCGGACTGGAATTGCAGTAGGTGATTATACAATCGATCACCATCATTTGAAAAATCCGGATGCCCCTGAAATTGATTTTGTGAAGATCAGGGTCCCATCCTATAGTGTACCAATGGGAAGCCTGTTGCCAAAAAATATGGAAGGATTGATCGTTGCAGAAAAAAGCATCAGCGTAACAAATATTGTGAATGGAGCTACCCGGCTTCAACCTGTAGTGTTGCAAATCGGACAGGCCGCCGGAATACTTGCAGGACTTTCTGTAAAGAAAAATATCTATCCGTCGGAATTACAGGTAAGGGGTGTACAGGAAGTTTTACTGGATGCCAAAGGATATCTTATGCCATTTATAGATGTGCAGCAGGATGATCAAGCATATGCAGCCATTCAACGAATCGGAGCAACCGGAATATTGAAAGGCAAAGGTGTTCCGTATTTATGGGCAAATCAAACCTGGTTTTATCCCGATCTGCCGCTTAGCCAGTTTGAACTGGTGGAAGGATTGAAGTCTTATTATCCAAAACTGCAACAATATCGTGGTGCATCAGGCGAGCTGCTTGATGTGCAATCGCTCGAAACAATCTTTACCGCAATTGGGGAAAAAATTTCAGTGCAGGATATTCATCAAATTCTTATTTCAAAAAAAATAACTGAAGTAGATATTGCCGGGAAAAAAGTTTTGTCGAAAAAGGCAATCGCCGTATTGATCGATCATTTCTTAAAACCTTTTGAAAAAAATATTGATATAGAAGGGAATTTGATACAGTAATAATTTTATAATGGCTCAAGACTTTCGAAAAGAAAAATCACTCAGCCGAGGTTGGTGCTTCGGCTGAGTCTATATATAATGATCAATATCTGAAAATTCTAAAATCCTCCTCTCAGCATTTCTGCGAAATCATTTGGAAGCGGACTGTCCTCTACAGCTTTTGCAGCTTTCTCTACATCATATTCAAACCGCACAAATTCAACCTGGATCGCTTCTTTATTTGAAATACTGCTTTCTGCATTGATCGTCAGGATTACATAACATCCTCTTGGATCGTTGTCTTTAGGTTTACCAACTGAACCAATATTGATTGCATGACGGTAACGTTCACCATCCTCCAGTATCCTGTGATAAGGTTTGTGTGTATGTCCAAAGCAAAGAATGTCGGCATCTGCATCTTTCAAAATCCTTAACAGACTTGTTTCTTCGCGGTCTTCAAACAAATATTCGTTGATCTTTCTTGGACTTCCATGAACCAATAAAAGATTCAGCCTGTCATTATTCAATTGATATCCGATTCGGATATGTGAAGGCAGTGTACGCAGGTAGTTTCTTTCTTCCGGTCTAACCAGGTGATTGGTATATGAAATAGAGATCTTGCCATTGTCTTTGTCGTGGTCCGTTTTATACGCACAACCGCATTCGTCGATCATCAGCCCGATGCCCTGGTCGTAATTCCCTGCGATGGTTGGGATACCACGTTTGCGAACGATATTGATCACTTCGTTTGGCCACACATTATATCCTACCAGGTCCCCGAGACAATAAACAGCATCAACATTTTGCTGATCAAGATTTTCCATGCAGGCTTCCATTGCAGGAAGGTTTGCATGCACATCACTAAAGAGTGCTATTCTCATAAACTGAAACAGGTTGATTGGTTTTATAATATTTATTGCGTAACCAGAATGCAACATTTACCAGTGCGATCAGTGCGGGCACTTCTACTAGCGGACCAATTACACCGGCGAAAGCCTGTCCGCTGTTGATTCCAAATACTCCGATTGCTACTGCAATTGCCAGTTCAAAATTATTTCCGGCTGCAGTGAATGCTATCGATGCATTTTCAGAATAATCAGCACCAAGTTTCTTTCCAAGAAAAAAACTAACCAGGAACATGATCGCAAAATAAATTACCAGTGGAATGGCTATACGAATTACATCCATCGGGATCTGAACAATCAGTTCACCTTTTAAACTGAACATGATCACAATCGTGAATAATAATGCGATCAATGTAATTGGAGAGATGGCCGGGATGAATTTCTGCTGATACCATTCTTCTCCTTTCAATTTGAGCAGACTATACCTAGTGATTATTCCTGCGGCAAACGGGATTCCCAGATAGATCAATACTGATTCAGCAATGGTACCGATACTTACCTTTACATCCATACCGGTTATGCCAAACAATGGAGGTAAAACCGTAATGAATACATAGGCATAAACGGAATAAAGCAACACCTGGAATACACTGTTGAGTGCAACCAGTCCTGCCGCATACTCACGATTCCCTTCTGCAAGTTCATTCCATACAATCACCATGGCAATACATCTTGCAAGACCGATCATGATCAGTCCGGTCATGTATGCAGGATATCCTTTCAGAAAAACAATAGCAAGAAGGAACATCAGTATCGGTCCTATGATCCAGTTCAGAAATAACGATGCACCCAGGATCTTTGTATTTCTAAAAACCTTACCCATTTGCTCATACTTCACTTTTGCAAGCGGAGGATACATCATCAGTACAAGACCGATGGCAAGTGGAATATTGGTTGTGCCTGAAGAAAATGAATTGATAAACCCGGAAAAGGAGGGAATGAAATAACCAATCGCTATTCCGGTTGCCATTGCAAGAAAGATCCATAGTGTCAGGAACCTGTCCAGGAACCCAAGTTTTTTTCGTTCCCGGACAGGATTACAATTTGTTACAGTCATAGGTAGTATCCAATATTAACAGGATTGCATGATTGTAGCAGATAACTGCGCTCATGCAATCCATGTAATTTTATTTCAAAAAGATATTTAGCAGCATCCTCCTTTAGGATCACAACATGGTTTCTCCGCATAAACCGTGATGCTGTAAATTCCGGTAGATGAGTTTTTGAAATTACTGATCTCATCATCCGACAGGTAATCTTTTAATATATCATCCGGAACAACGATTTGTTTTTCCTTTTGAAGCATTACTCCTTTAAAACCTGCTTCGGAAATCAGGTCCAGGTACTCTTTTTTCTGGATTGCACCGGCAACACAACCCGCATACATTTCTGCAGCCTGCTGAATTTTTTCCGGCAATTGGCCTTCCAGAACGATATCAGAAATACTGAAATGGCCACCCTGTTTCAGTACGCGGAAGATCTCTGCAAATACTGCTTTTTTATTTGGTACAAGATTCAGTACGCAATTGCTTACGATCACGTCAGCAACGTTGGAGGTAACAGGCATTTTTTCAATATCACCCTGCCTGAATTCAACATTATTGAAACCGCGGAGTTCTGCATTTGTCCTTGCTTTTTCAATCATGGCAGGAGTAAAGTCGATTCCGATCACTTTCCCGGTTTCGCCGGTCTCATGTCTTGCCACAAATGCATCATTCCCTGCACCGCTTCCAAGGTCAATGACAAAATCTCCTTTTTTGATCTTTGCAAATTGGGTGGGTAAACCGCAACCAAGACCGAGATCGGCATCGGGGTTGTAACCTTCAAGTTTGTCGTAGTCTTCCGACATGATATTGTACACTTCAGTACTGCAGCTGCCCGCACCACAGCAGGAGGATGCATTGGTGTCTTTATCCTGTTTGGCGATCTGCGCGTATTTTTCTCTTACGAGTTCTTTTAATTGATCATCTGTCTGCATAAAAAATGTTTTAAGGTATTAGTTAACAGCAGCCCTGTCCGGGTTTATAAGATCCGAACAAAACGTCTAATTCTTTTTTATAGGAAGCCCAGTTTTTGGGGTCAATACAATAGCAGACACTGTTGCCTTCGATGGTACCTTTAATGAACCCCGCGTTTTTGAGTTCCTTCAGATGCTGGGAAATGGTTGCCTGTGCCAGTCCCAATTCATCCACCAGGTCGCCACAGATACAGGCTTCTGTTTTGATCAGGTGTTGAAGGATCGCGATCCGCGCGGGATGCGCAATTGCTTTAAGCATTAGTGCCAGTTTGTTCTGACGCTCAGTAAATATATCTGTCCTGGTAATCCCCATATCTCTATTTGTATATCGCAATATTACGATTAAGATTTGAATTGCCAAATAATTTTTATATTTGGCTTCTTCAATGAATAACTTAACCATTAAAATATTCGGTTCTTACATGGCCTTCCTCCGGAGTGCCTGTGCAAATATTCCCTAGTCCCTGCCTCGTTTAATCCCTTTTGATTTAATTCAGAATATTTTCCTGGGAATTCATTCTGAATATGGATTTCAAATGTTCCTGGATTTTTGCCTAAAAAAATTACGCTTACTGTTTGATCAGTTTTTTGCCGGTGATCTGCTTGAATTCCATTGGAACTAAGATCGTCTGTTAATCATAACTGTTCAGGGAGCGGGTTAAATTTCATTCTATCTCTTAACCATAATTCTATTTCATGAAACAATTGGCTGTGATCGGCATGGGTAAAGTTGGCTCCCTGGTCGGTACACTTTTGAATGACCTCTTTACTGTAACCGGTATGGATCAGAAAATTCCATCCGATGAACTCCCTTTTTCGGTGGTACAGGGTGATATCTCTGATGCTGCTTCGCTGGAGAAATTTCTTTCTGATAAAGACGGTGTAGTATCCTGTCTTCCTTATCACCTGAACCTTCCCGTTGCCCGCGCTGCTCACAAACTGGGTATTCATTATTTTGATCTCACTGAAGATGTGGCCACTACTGCTGCTATCCGGGAAATGGCGGAAACCTCAAAAGGAGTGATGGCACCTCAGTGCGGACTGGCACCGGGTTTTATCGGGATCGTGGGTGCTGACCTATGCAGTCGTTTTACCAAACTGAGAGATGTTGAATTGCGTGTTGGTGCATTGCCAAGATATCCGAACGGACTCATGGGATATTCCTTTACCTGGTCACCTGCAGGTGTGATCAATGAATACATCAACGACGCAGAAGTAATCCATAACGGCGTACGAAAAATGGTTCCTTCTCTTGATGGTATTGAGATGATCAACATCGAAGGACAGGAGTTTGAAGCTTTCTCAACTTCAGGAGGACTTGGTACGCTTTGTGAAACACTTGAAGGAAAGGTAGATACGCTGAATTATAAAACCATCCGTTATCCCGGTCATGCAAAGCTGATGCGTTTCCTGTTTTATGAACTGATCATGAAAGACCGGAAACAGTTGCTGGAAGAAATCCTCACCCAGGCAAAACCTCCGGTTCGTGAAGATGTTGTCTATGTTTATGCTGTTGTAGAAGGATGGGATGGAGATCAGTTGAAAAGGGAAGAATTCTATAAAGCATATCATCCGGTTATGATCAATGGTAAACAGTGGCGCGCAATTTCATGGACTACTGCAGCTTCAGTTGCAGCTGTTGTTGAAATGATTGCCAATGGATCACTGATGCAGAAAGGATTTATCAAACAGGAAGAGATTCCATACCAAGCATTTTCTAAAACTACCTGGGGAAGTTTATATCAGAAACAGGAAAATCAAAGCTGATTAATTATGAATACAAAAACAGAAGGATTGAACATCATTCTTGATGGATTGATCCGTCGATATAAAGAACGCGTTCCCGATGTAGCGCATATTCTGAATGCAATGGTGGAAGAAAAAATCATCGGAGCAGAATCAGAAATTGAGAACGATCACATCGCCTTCCGGACACTGGGTGTTCCGCACCTCGGTGTACAATCGCTTGAAAAGATCTTTCTTCATTACGGGTACAAAAAGATGGACTATTACTTTTTCCCGGAAAAGAAACTTAATGCCTGGTGGTATGCCCCTCCGGTAGAGAAATTACCGAGAATCTTTATTTCCGAACTGAATGTTGAAGATCTTTCAGAAGAAGTTTCCGGTATCATTCATAAGTATACGGATACTGTTACTTCCGACCCTGTTGATTCAATTGACCTGGACGATCCCTATGCAGTGGATGCATTCCTGCACAGTGCCTTGTGGGGACTTCCAACGCTGGAGGAATTCAAAACTCTTTCAAAGGAAAGTGAGTATGCTGCATGGACCATATACAATCGTTATTACCTGAATCATTTCACGATCTCGGTACATAATCTTAAAGAAGGATATAATACAGTTGCCCTGTTCAATGAATTCCTGGAAAAGATCGGGGTCCTTTTAAATGATTCCGGAGGTAAGATCAAACAGAGTCCTGATGGAAACCTCCTGCAAAGCAGTACTGTCGCCCAGTTGGTGGAAGGAGAATTCTCGGGTGGTGTTAAACAGATGATACCCGGTTCTTATGTTGAATTCGCGGAACGACGAGTGTTGGAAGCGTATCGTAATCTGCCTTCATCCGAGATTACACGAAAACACAGAAGAGAAGGTTTTGAGGCGCAAAATGCTGACAAGATCTTTGAGAGCACTTATAGCGGGCAGGTAGAAAAAAGATGATTTTTGAGGGCCTTCATTTGAATTGTTCTTTTCTATAAGTACTTTAAGTTATTGATTGGCACAGCTTTTCTATAACAACAATTTATGGAACTAAGAATTATTCAGAAGTGGGCCCTTATTCTGCTTATAACCGTATTAACTACCGTCATTTTATTTTATGCTAAAGCATTCCTGGTTCCAATAGTATTTGGAGCACTGCTTTCCATGTTATTACTACCTGTCGCCAAATGGTTTCAGAGAAAAGGTCTTCCTAAAGCATTAGCTACATTTCTTACAATTTTATTACTGGTAATTCTTTTTGCAATTGTGATTGGACTGATCTCCTGGCAGATCTCAGGTATTGCAGAAGATGCGTCCAAAATTGAACAACAGGTTTCCAAAAGATATGAAGAGTTGCGTGATTATGTTGCAGAACACCTCGGCGTTTCGCAACAAAAACAAACCGAGATGATCAAAAATCAGCAGGAATCATCTTCAGGTAAAATGGGCGCTATGCTCAGTGGTTTTATCGCAGGAGTTGGCGGATTTCTTACCGACTTTATTCTTGTACTGGTTTACATCTTTTTATTTATTTATTATCGGCAACGCCTGAAAGGATTTCTGATTCGTATCGTTCCGCAGGAACAGGAAGCTAATGCTGAAGAGATCGTTGATAATGCAAAAACAGTTACACAGAAATACCTGACCGGTCTCGGATTGATGATCGTTTGTTTGTGGATCCTTTACGGTATCGGTTTTACAATTGCAGGCGTAAAAAACTCAATTTTCTTTGCAGTCCTTTGCGGGATCTGCGAGATCGTTCCTTTCATTGGAAATCTTTTCGGCACTTCCGTCACTGTATTGATGACCCTGGCGCAGGGGGGAAGTATGAATATGATCATAGGAGTTGTGGTTACCTATGCATTGGTACAGGCCTTTCAGTCATATGTACTCGAACCACTTGTGGTAGGTGCAGAAGTAAATATCAACCCGGTATTTACCATCGTTGGTCTGGTGGCAGGTGAAGCACTCTGGGGCATACCCGGAATGATCCTGGCGATACCTGTGCTTGGCATTGTAAAGATCGTATGCGATCATATAGAATCATTAAAACCTTTCGGATATCTGATCGGTCAGGAAAAAAAGAAGAAGAAAAAAAGTTGAGCATCCTGACTTGAAATAATTTTCGGTACTTTAACGACTAAACCAATTCTGAATGGGTCTTCATCGTTCACGCCGCTTTTTTCTGAGAAATACGATTGGCGCAGCTGCAGCATTCACCATTATTCCACGTCATGTTATGGGCCGGGGCTTCATCCCTCCAAGTGATCAGCTTACAAAAGCAATCATTGGTGTTGGTGGAATGGGTCGCGGACATATTCCTTATGCAGGAACAAGGGTTGTGGCCCTATGTGATGTCGATAAAAATCACCTCACCGAAGTTGCTGCCAGTTTGAATAACCAGGTCAAGACATTTCATGATTACCGTGAATTACTTGAACTGCCTGAAGTAGATATTGTTCACATCGCAACTCCACCGCACTGGCACGGTTTAATGGCTTATGATGCAGTTCGCGCAGGTAAAGATGTCTGGTGTGAAAAACCAATGACAAGAACTATTGGGGAAGGTAAAAGAGTAGTGGAAGCTGTAAAGCAATACGGACGAATGTTTCGTCTCAATACGTGGTTCCGTTTTGAAGACCAGTTCTATGGAATGAAAACACCCGTAAAGCCAATTAAAAAACTGGTTGAATCAGGCCTGCTTGGTTGGCCTTTAAAAGTTACCGTAAGTAAACACACCGGCTTCGACTGGAAATTTTACTGGGTTGGAAAGACACATCTGCAGGAAGAGAAAGTTCCGGATACATTGGATTATGAACGCTGGCTCGGCCCTGCACCTTATAAACCATATAACCTTCACCGTACCCACAATACTTTCCGCGGATACTGGGATTACGACGGAGGGGGATTGGGAGATATGGGACAACACTATCTCGATCCGGTTCAATACATTTTAGGGAAAGATGATACCAGTCCGGTTTCTGTAGAAGTAGATGCAGAACAGCAACACTTTGATGCGGTAAAAACTTTCAGAAGAATTGAATACACTTATGCGGATGGTTGTAAGATCATCCTAGATGGTGAAGCAAAAGATACCAACGTTCCTTATATAGAAGGACCAAAAGGAAAACTTTATCCCGGGTTCAAATCAGATATCCAGGACCTTGAAAAGAAACTTGCCTCCTTCCCCGATTCACAACCTCAGATCACTGATTTCCTTGAATCTGTAAAACACCGGAAACCATTTGCTTTAAATGAATCTAATGGTCATCGTTCCTGCACCATGGTGAATATGGGAAAGATCGCATTGCAGCTAAACCGCTCTTTAAAGTTCGATCCGGTATCTCAACTGTTTATCGGAGATGAAGAAGCAAACAGGCTTGTTGATCCTCCAATGCGGGCTCCTTATGTTTTTTAACCGGTTTGCAAATTCGAACCTTATGCTTTCTAAATTATCTATCATCATGAAGAAAATCTTCCTTGCAGCAATTGCTGCACTTTCAATATTCATTGCACAGGCTCAGACTGCCAGTATTCTTTCCGGCTTTCCTGCAGAAAATGCAACTGCATTGCGTTCCCGCATGATCGAAATGCAACAGCTCGACAGCAAACAATGGCACGACCTGCTGGCTCTTGGTGTTGTGAGTGATTCTGCAACCAGTGTTCAATGGGAATATGCACTTAGGGCTTATAGTGATTTTGTAATGACAGGCCAGTCTAAAAGCCGAAAGAAGCTGATCGGTACTTATTGTAATGCTGTCAGCGAACCATCCCTTCAGAAAAGAAAAACATTTTTCATCACCCAGCTTCAATTAATAGGAGATAAAAAAGCTGTGAAATGTCTTGCGCCATTGGTGGATGGAACAGTTGCAGGTGAACATGCGATTCGTGCAATCTCTTCCATCGGTACAAAACAATCGGGCAAGGTACTTTTAAAAGCACTTGCTAACGGTGATGCACAGGCGAAAAAGAACATCATCGCTGCGTTAGGACAAATGAAATACAAACCGTCAGCAAAAACACTGGAGGGTTATGCATTATCAGAAGATAAGGAGATCAGTTCTCTGGCAATTAATGCGCTGGGCAAAATAGGTGCAGTTGAACAACTTCAAAACATTCGGCGAATCACCGACCAGCAGATCATAAAGTTAAGGCTGCAGGGCAGGACTTCACCCGAAGGATTTACATCCATCTTTAACGGTAAAGATCTTACGGGTTGGAAAGGACTTGTAGCAAACCCCATTCAGCGTTCGAAAATGACTGCTGACCAGCTGAAAGAGCAGCAGGTGAAAGCAGACTCAAGTATGCGTTCCGGTTGGAAAGTTGCAAATGGCCTCCTGGTATTTACCGGTCATGGCGACAATTTATGTACGCAAAAACAATATGGTGATTTTGAAATGCTGGTCGACTGGAAGATCACAAAAGACGGGGATGCAGGTATCTATTTAAGAGGCACTCCACAGGTACAGATCTGGGACATTGCACGCACTGATGTGGGTGCTCAGGTGGGATCAGGAGGATTGTACAACAATCAGAAAAATCCTTCCAAACCTTTGGTGATGGCTGACAATCCGGTAGGAGAGTGGAACTCATTTCACATCATTATGAAGGGTGACCGTGTAACGGTATATCTGAATAATAAACTCGTTGCAGATAATGTAATCCTGGAGAATTACTGGGACAGAAATCTTCCGATTTTCCCAAGAGAACAAATTGAACTGCAGGCGCATGGAACCTATGTAGCGTACAGGAATATTTTTGTTAAGGAACTTTAATCACCTGAATAGGCAGTAAGCGGATGTTTGATATTCTGATGATTCATCAGGTCAACCTTGATCTTACCAACGGTCAGCGGACTTTCAATTCTTAATGGAAGATGATTGTAATCGTCAGATATCCAGATGGTCATCTTTTCACCTCCTTCGAACACATTTCCTTTTAAGGTCAATGGTTTTAATTTGATGGCTTTGAATTTTCCGTATTTGGTTTTGACATTTTCTTTTCCCACATACCTGATATACATTTTATGAATCTCTCCGTCGAGGTACATATCAAACGGGATCATATCTCCTGGTTTGTAAGCATTATAATTCAGGTTACGGGCAAAGTATAGGGAACTGATTACATCCTGGAATTTATCGGGAATGTTATAAGATCCTTTTGCAGAGATTGCTTTTTTATTCTGGTGATCAAAAATCACTTCTTCTCTCTTCTTATAATCACCTTCATTAACATCGCGGATGAATTTCATCGGGCGATAAGTTTGTGTGTGAAAATAACTTTCATAACGGTCACGAACTTTAAAGATCCAGTCATACCTCGGATTGGTTTTCCCTTCACCCACCACATGATATACTTCCTGGGAGTTAAGTTTTGTTTTATCAACTGTAAAAGTTGCATTTCCGGCATTTACATAAAGTCCGATTACATTATAGAAAACGGTGAATTGAATTTTTTCTCCTGCCTGGAAAGCTTCAAACTGTGCCATCGGTGTTCGATAGGAAAACAGCGTTAACGTGAGCAAAAGGTATATGTACTTCATTTGTGGTTGTTTAATTTTTCAAAGGTTTCTAAAGTTACCTATTCCCTAAGATTGTTTTCCAGTGAAAACGTTAAGAACAGGAATGGAGGTAACATGAAGGTGAAACAAAGTTCAGGTATAAACTACGGGAATATTCCCGGCATGCTGACCTTAAAAACGAATCAATTGCTGATTTGGTTGCAGGAGTTGTTTGGAACGGCCTTCATCCTGAACATCAATAATCGGATTCTTTAATTCGATTTTAATAGTATATTGAAGGATTAAATTTAATCTTATGCGTTTTGGGAAATTGTTGTTATCTGCCGGTATATTATTCTCGGCAAATTTTGTTCAGGCACAAACTGTTGATGAAATCATTGACAAGCATGTGGCAGCGCTTGGTGGTAAGGATGTAATCAGTAAAGTGAATACAATTTACACGGAGAGTACGCTGGATGTAATGGGAAATTCAGCCAGTACTACTTCTTACCTGGTGAATGGGAAAGGGTTTAAAAATGAGATTGATTTCCAGGGTCAAACGATCGTCCAGGTTGTGACCGATAAGGGAGGCTGGCAGGTAAACCCATTAATGGGGGCTGCAGAACCGGCGGCCATGTCTGATGATGAATTCAAGGCAGCAAAAAATTCTATTTACATCGGCGGACCATTGGTTGATTATAAAAACAAAGGTTTTAATGTAGAGCTTGCAGGTAAGGATGGCGCGAACTTCCTGGTGAAGGCAACTTCTCCTGATAAGGTTATTTCCACCTTTTCAATTGATCCTTCTACTTTCATGATTGTGAAAGCAACAACAAGTGGAAATGTACAGGGGCAGGAAGTCAATATTGCAACTACTTTTTCCGATTACAGGAAAACAGATGTTGGTATGATGGTTCCTTTCAAAACTGAAACCGACCTGGGTCAGTTTGTTTTGAGCTATGTGATCAACAAAATTGAAGTAAATAAAGAGATCGATCCGAAGGTATTTGATATGCCCAAATAGATTGATTTCCAGGAATTAGGGGTGAATATTCCAAATATGGAATGTTAAACCCCTATTTCCTTACATTTGCGGTTCAAGAACAATATCAAATGCCACAGGATAAGAACCGACAATTTCTTGAGTTTGAAAAGCCGATCAAAGACCTATTGGAGGATATAGAGAAGCTTAGGCAGATGTCTGAAAAGAGCAAGGTTGATCATACCGATTCAATCCGCAAACTTGAAGAACAAATAATAGATAAGAGAAGAGAGCTGACTCAAACCCTTACCCCCTGGCAGAAAGTCCAGCTCAGCCGACATCCCGATCGGCCATATACCCAGAAATATATTCAAAACCTGACTACCAACTTCGTCGAGTTGTTTGGTGACAGGAATGTAAAAGACGATAAAGCAATGGTCGGAGGTTTTGCCTCCCTTGATGGCCAAACCGTTATGGTGATCGGTCAGCAAAAGGGAATCAATACTAAAATGCGACAGCTCCGGAATTTTGGTATGGCAAATCCCGAAGGTTACCGGAAGGCATTGCGTTTAATGAAACTTGCTGAAAAGTTCAACAAACCGGTAATCACACTTATTGATACTCCCGGTGCATATCCCGGTCTCGAAGCTGAAGAGCGCGGACAGGGAGAGGCAATTGCACGGAATATCTATGAAATGATCCGGCTTAAAGTTCCTGTAATCTGCGTAGTGATCGGGGAAGGTGCTTCGGGCGGTGCATTGGGAATTGGCGTGGGAGATAAAGTGTTCATGCTTGAAAACACCTGGTATACTGTTATTTCTCCCGAAAGCTGCAGCTCGATCTTATGGAGAAGCTGGGATCACAAGGAAAAAGCGGCCGATCAGCTGAAACTTACCGCCGATCATATGCACAAATTTGGTTTGATCGACCAGGTGGTACCAGAACCCCTGGGAGGAGCGCACTGGGATTACCAGCAGGCTGCAGATCTGCTCAAACCTTTTCTGATTGATACCTTAAAAGAACTCAGTGCGATGACACCTGAACAAAGGGTTGAACAGCGTATTGAAAAGTACTGCAAAATGGGCTTCTGGGATGAAGTTCCAGTTGAAGTGATGAAATAATAATAGAAAACCGAACCAAGCTCATGTCTTTCCAACAAGTTCTCAGAGGAACCGGTGTAGCACTTGTAACTCCATTTAAGGCCGATAAAACGATAGATTTCGAAGCACTTGAAAACCTGATCGATTTCGTCATCTCCAATGGAGTTGAATATGTAGTTACATTAGGTACTACCGGGGAAACTCCAACCCTTTCTAAAAAAGAAAAAATCTCCCTGGTTGAATTCACTTACGATAAAGTAAAGGATCGGGTACCCGTTGTTGTTGGAATAGGAGGGAACAGTACCCAGGAATTAATCGAAGACCTCAAATCTTTTCCACTTGAAAAAGCTGCCGCTGTTTTAAGTGCCAGTCCTTACTATAATAAACCTTCCCAGGAAGGAATATACCAGCACTATAAAGCGCTTGCTGAAGTTTCTCCGAAACCTATCCTGCTTTATAATGTTCCGGGAAGAACCGGAAGGAATATGACCGCCGAAACTACTATCCGGCTGGCTCATGATTTCAAAAATATCATTGGTATCAAAGAAGCAAGCGGGGATATGCTCCAGTGTATGGAGATCCTTCGGGATAAACCTGCTGACTTCCTGGTAGTGAGTGGTGATGATGCCCTGGCAATGTCGCAGATCGCATGTGGTATGGAAGGCGTGATCAGTGTTGCAGCGAATGCATTCCCAAGGCAATTTTCAGATATGGTGAGAGCTTCTCTTAAATATGATTTTGTAGCTGCCCGTAAGCTCAATAATAAACTGCTGAAATCTTATGATATCATGTTTGCAGAGAATAACCCTGCAGGTGTGAAAGGATTTCTTGCTGAAATGAATTATATCAAAAATGAAGTTCGGCTTCCTGTTGTTCCACTCAGTGAGGGATTAATGGACCAGGTTAGAAATTATATAGGTGCTAATAATTAATTATCAATACAACTGTTCCATATTTCAATCTTACTTACCTGAATTCATTTCAGTCAACAGATTTTCCAATAATAAGGTGAGGTTATATGCCGGGCAGAAATAATCAAATCGTCCGAATTTTGAGGTAGCCAGTTTATTTAACCATCCATCAGGATAGGCTAGTCCCATATTGGCGAGGAAAAAAACAAACGGATCATTTGCGATGTCTTCAATAAAAGTCGACTCATTTAATATGATCGGTTCCGGCGGTTCTACTCCCCATCTTTTCAACGTTGTACTGATCAGGATCTTCTCAACAGTTGAAGCTGAGCTATAAAATTGACTCTTGGCTTCTTTTATCATTTCCGGTTTTAATGCTTCCAGTTCCGGAATTTTTATCTTTTCCATCATCCTGGAATAATGGTAAAGAATAATCGGAACGGTTGCATAGTTAGGCGATGCCTTGAAAGGATCTTTCAGATACAACCGGTCTTTGATTACCCGGGTCAGTAGATGGATGGTTGCCGTATCTGCTGCTGTTAATTTCAGCCCGGCTCTTCCTGTCCAACTTAACACATTACACATCACAACCACATCAAATTCAACCGGGACTTTTACTCCAAACCAGGTGCTGTAGGCAGCATACCCTGCTATTTCAGGAAATGTATTTAATAGTTCTTTTCCTGGCCGGTTCGTGTACAGCTGCATCAGCTTTTTAATTCGCTGATTAGTGGAGTCCGGAACATTCAGCGCCCACAAGGCTGTTGAAGTGCAATCCATATCATCCGGAAGTGCTTTGGATTTATCAAATAAGTTCAGGATCCCGCCTTCAGGAAATATTTTCGGCGGATTTGTACTCCAGAAATTATAGGTGCCTCTTCCTTTTTGGTTCCGGAAAGCATTGTAGGAGGGAAGCGCCGAAGAAAAAATACTGTCCGCAATTAATTGAGCTGAAACAGGTAACTCCGGGTAATTATCCCTGAGCGTCAATAAAATAACAGAGGTAAAAAAGGAGTTGTTATCTGCCTTTGGAATGCCCCGTGGCTGGTAGATCCGGTAGTTTGGGAACCCGCCGGTTTCAAATTCATGACCATGGTTCAACTGCTGATACCGGATATGCTGCAGAATTTTTAGCACCATATTTGTATCCTGACCGATTGCGGAAAATATCGGACAAAACAGCAATAAACTGAAGCATATTTTTCTAAAACTGGGGTTCACTCGGCAAAATAAAGTGTTAAACAAACTGAGCTGACCACCAAAAGCGGTAACAATTCATCATAAGACATGTTAAATAGTACTGCTGCCCAGATATCGATTTACTATCGGTCTACCTTTGCAGCGTAATTAAAGAAACCCAAATAGTTCGGCATGACAAGAAAAAACCAGTCCTTTTTGAAAAAATTATCCATCTTTTTCCTGTTAACTACTACCCTGTTTTCACTTAGTTCATTCAGATCGATGAACAATTTTGCAATGATAAGTTCTTCACTTGTTTATGATGAAGTTCTTTCCAGTGTAACACCCTTTACATTTGATCCGGTGGTTGTATCCAGTTTCTACGAGGAGAAGATCGAAGTTTTCGACAGTCTTAACCTCGAAGAAAAAGGATTGGATTTTGAAGCTTTCCGCCAGGCTGTTAAAGGAATGGAAGTTTTGGTTAATGAAGGAACGATCGCTCGTCCCGACATTATTACTATTGCTGATTTCTCAAAACCATCCTCTGAGAAGCGTCTTTTTGTGATCGATCTCAATAATTACGAGATCCTTTTCAATACCTACGTTTCTCATGGCAGAAATTCAGGTAAGGTTTTACCTACAAAATTTTCCAATCGTACTTCCTCTTATCAGAGCAGTCTTGGGTTTTACAGAACCGGCGAAACCTACAATGGTAAACATGGTTATTCGCTGAGGCTTGATGGTCTTGAAAAAGGAATCAATGATAACGCCCGCAATCGTGCGATCGTAATTCACGGTGCTGATTATGTTGCTGAGAAACTTATAGGCGGACAGGGTTACATTGGAAGAAGTCAGGGTTGCCCTGCAGTATCCATGAAATTGCATAAGCCACTTATCAATCAGATTAAGGACGGCAGCTTATTGTTCATCTATTCTCCGGATAAAAATTACATCGCTAAATCTCCGATACTCAATTCATAATCAACAGTAAAGATTAAGGATTATACACATGTTTCGGGAAAGGTTGGTGATAAATAACAGGTCATCAACCTTTTCGCTTTTTTATCTTTGGCGTATAATTGTTTGATATGCTAAAGATCGGTGTATTCGGAGTTGGTCACCTCGGCAAATTTCACCTGAACAACTGGAAGGAAATCGGCAATGTTGAACTCGTGGGATTCTATGATCCCAATGAGGAAGCTGCAAAAGAAGTCATTGAAAAATACGGACTCACCCGGTACCAGGATCCCCTGGAATTGATGCGTATCGTTGATGCCGTTGATATCGTTGCTCCCACAACCTATCATTTTGATCTCTGCAAAATGGCTATACGGAATGGCCGGCATGTATTTGTCGAAAAACCACTGGCCAACACAATGGATGAAGCCCGGGAGATCATCAAACTTACCCGTGAATCAAATATCAAATTCCAGGTCGGACACGTTGAAAGATTCAATCCTGCTTTCATGTCAATTGCCGGTCTTGAATTGAACCCGATGTTCATCGAGGTACATCGCCTTGCACAATTCAATCCGAGAGGAACGGAAGTTAGTGTGATCCTCGACCTGATGATCCACGACATTGATATCATTTTAAGCCTGGTGAAGAGTGAAGTCAAACATATCTCTGCAAACGGAGTGGCAGTTATGACGGAAACACCTGATATAGCCAACGTGCGGATCGAATTCAATAATGGTTGCGTGGCAAATCTTACATCTTCCAGGATCTCCATGAAGCGCATGAGGAAAATGAGGTTATTTCAAAAGGATGCTTATATCGGGATCGACTTCCTCAATAAGAAATCAGAACTAATCAGGCTCAAAACACCTGAAGACCATCATGCATTCACCTTTGATCTTGATACTCCGGGTGGAGGTAAAAAAACAATTGCAGTTGCAGAGTTACCGGTTCCGGAAGTAAACGCAATAAAAAAGGAGCTGGAGCATTTTAGGGATAGTATTTTAAACAATACCCCAACAACCGTTTCGGAGGTCGATGGTTACAGGGCGATGGATGTGGCACACCAGATCCTGAATAAGATAAAGACCAATTCCATCATATCCTGACCTACATGGATAAAAACAGATCCTTTCATACCATATGGTACCTGATCAGTGATTACATAGCCGCTATTATCGGTTGGTGTATCCTCTATTTTGGCCGCCGTTATTTTTTGGACGAAGGGATCATTATCGATAACCGTCTCGAACTGATCGATCTGTTCTGGTACGGCTTGCTTTTCCTGCCTTTTTTCTGGATCATACTCTATACACTTTCCGGTTCATATGATAACCTCTATAAAAAGTCAAGGCTTAACGAACTCTCCGTTACTTTTTTCATATCACTGCTTGGAACGCTGATCGTATTCTTTGTTATTGTGATCAATGACAAGAAAGCGAATTACAACTACTATTACAAGGCGTTCGTATTATACTTTCTGTCTCAATTCGTTTTTACCTGGATAGGAAGATGGCTGATCCTTTCTTTTACTAAAAAACAATTGAAACTGGGTCAGGTAACCTTTAATGTTTTGCTGATCGGGGCCGACAGGCGCGCAACAAAAATTTTTAATGAAACCAGGTTGGGACTAAGATCTGCAGGATTTGTGTACAGGGGTTTTATAGCATTGTCTGAAGAAAATACGTTCGATAAAAATTTGCCTTCGCTGGGAACAATTGATTCACTGGAATATATTATCGATGCACAAATGATCGATATGGTAGTAATTGCGCTTAATAAATCTGAACGAGCTCAATTGGAACAGATCGTCAGCAGGCTAAGTGAAAAGGATGTAGAGATCCGCATCATTCCCGATTTTCTTGATATTCTTTCAGGAACTGTAAAAACGAGCAATGTTTTCGGTGCAATGTTATCAGAGATTATCACGCACCCGATGCCTACCTGGCAACGAAATATCAAGCAGGTGATTGATGTTGTAATTGCTGTTGCTGGTATGGTTATTTTATCCCCTTTGTATCTGTATGTTGCTATCCAGGTAAGACTTTCTTCACCAGGTCCCATTATTTATTCACAGGAAAGAATAGGGTATAAGGGTAAGAAGTTTTATATCTATAAATTCCGTTCAATGTACCAGGGAGCAGAGGAAGCAGGCCCGAAGCTGAGCAGCAGGAAAGATTCAAGGATTACATCGTGGGGAAGGATTATGCGAAAATGGAGACTCGATGAACTTCCGCAACTTTGGAATATCCTGAGAGGAGAGATGTCGCTTGTGGGTCCAAGACCGGAGCGTGAGTACTATATCAACCAGATAAAAGAACGCTCTCCGTATTTTGGTTACCTGCTTAAAGTTAAACCAGGACTTACTTCCTGGGGAATGGTGAAGTTCGGTTATGCAGAATCCGTGGACGATATGCTTGAAAGAATGAAATATGATCTGATATACATAGAAAATATTTCTCTCGCACTCGATCTGAAGATCATGATTTATACGTTAAGGATCATATTCCTTGGAAAAGGAAAATAGGTTGTAAGAATTAATTCAGTAATTCCGGGATTACAACAGGCTCGCAGGTCTAAGCCAGGAATTATGTGTCTTAAGCGTGAATTTATAATAAAGGAAATAAAGTTTACCGATGAAGCGGCTCATTGTTCTGGTTTTAAGTTTTCTGGTTGTATTTAATGGCTATGCTCAGGATAGTACCTACTGGCAACAGGAAGTTCATTATAAGATTGACGTAACCCTCAACGATGCTCAGCACCTGCTTAATGGCAAAGTTGATTTGAAGTACATCAATAAATCTCCCGACACACTAAATTTTATCTGGTTTCATATCTGGCCAAATGCTTATTCCTCCGACAAAACCGCGCTTGCAAAACAACTGAAGGCACGAAAGGATGCAAAGAAATTTTCTGAGCAGGAAAAAGGATATATCACAGACCTGTCATTTTCTTCAGATAGTAAAACATTGAAAACAGAATCCGACAGGAATAATCCGGATATAATAAAAGTTTTGTTGAACGATGGTTTAAAACCAGGCTCATCGATAAATATCTCAACGCCTTTTACTGTAAAATTGCCCGGTTATTTTTCAAGATCCGGTTTTTCTGGCGACCAGTATATGATTACTCAATGGTACCCCAAACCAGCTGTCTATGATAAAAATGGATGGCACCAGTTTCCCTACCTCGACCAGGGAGAGTTCTTCAGTGAGTTCGGAACATTTGATGTTCAGATCAGTTTGCCTGCTCAATATGTAGTAGGTGCTACAGGAATTTTGCAAACAAAAGATGAGCTTGACCTGTACAAAAAACTGGGTGAAGAGAACAGGAAGGATACACTGAATTATGATTTGTATAAACCTGCCTCAACAGGAAACAAAACGCTTAATTACACTGCCGTGAATGTGCATGATTTTGCATGGTTCGCCGACAGGAATTTTGTGATCCAGTATGATACATTGCAAATTGAATCCGGAAAAACAATTGACGTGTTTTCCTATTTCCAACCCGACGGAAATTCAAACTGGTCAACAAGTACAGTGTTTCTTAAAGACGCTGTAAAATTTTACTCTCAGTGGATCGGGAATTATCCTTACCCTACAGTTGCAGCAGTAGAAGGCCCTGCCAACCAGTCTTCAGGAGGAATGGAATACCCGATGATTACTTTAATTACACAACCGGATGCAGATGCAGAAGGATTGGATGCTGTGATCACACACGAAGTTGGTCATAACTGGTTCCAGGGTATTCTTGGAACAAACGAACGCGAATATCCGTGGATGGATGAAGGCTTCAATACCTATTTTGAATTCCTTTATGAAGCGGTAAAATATAAAAGCAACAGCATTTTCGGATCATCTATTCCGGATGAAGTGAAACAACTTCCAACGCTGGATTTCCTCGACAGGATCTATAATGCAGTCAATTCTTTTGCAATCAGTAAGAAAATAAATACCAACTCAACCGGTTTTAAAAATGAAGAAGAATACGGTATGACTGCTTATTTAAAAACTGCAACATGGATGTTTATTCTTCAACAGGCAATCGGTAGTGAAGCATTTTTTAAAGGAATGAATGCATATTATGAGGAATGGAAATTCAAACATCCGTATCCGCAGGATTTCAAAAAAATCTTTGAAAAAGCTGCAGGAAAGAACCTCGACGAAGTGTTTAACTTACTTAATAAAGAAGGATCATTTTAATGATGCGAATTTATCTATATATAATTCTGTCGATTTTATCTTCTGATACGCTTGCGCAACAGGATTACTGGCAGCAGAAGGTGAATTATACTATAGAGGTAAAACTTGATGATACAGCCAGAACCCTCGATGGATTTATTCAGATAGAGTATACCAATAACTCACCTGATACTTTAAATTTTATCTGGATTCACCTTTGGCCGAATGCTTACAAAAATGACAGGACCGCTTTCAGTGAACAAAGATTGAAAACCGCACGAACGGATTTTTATTTTTCTTCTGCAAAACAGCGCGGATATATCAATCAACTCAATTTTGCACAGGATAATGAACTGGTAAAAGTGGAGGATCATCCTGAGCACCAGGATATCATTAAGGTAATTTTAAGTGAACCTTTGCATCCCGGCAAATCAACTCAGCTGTCTACTCCTTTTCATGTAAAATTACCTGCACGATTTTCAAGATCTGGTTATACTTCAAAGGACATTGCAATTACGCAATGGTATCCTAAACCGGCTGTATACGACAAACGGGGATGGCATCCAATGCCTTACCTTGACATGGGCGAATATTATGCAGAGTATGGTGACTTTAAAGTGAAAATCACAGCACCCGGAAAACAGATCATTGCATCTGCCGGGAAGCTGTTGGATGTGCAACAAGAGGGCGAAAATAAAACGTATTCCTATGTTCAGAATGGCGTAACAGATTTTGCCTGGTTTGCGAGTCCTCATTATATCATCAAAAAAGATACAGTTCAACTGAATTCCGGTAAGATCATAGATGTTGCTGCTTATTATTTTAAGAGGGATACCTCAGAATGGAAGCGGGTTGTTGATTATACAAAAGATGCATTAAGATTCAGATCCCAGGCGATTGAAGATTATCCCTATGGTTCAATGACAATTGTACGTGGTGTGGATCAGTTCAGCGGAGGAATGGAATATCCCGGAATCACTTTGATCAGTGGAGATTTAAAAGGTCCGATGCTTGATTTTGTAATAGAGCACGAGATTGGTCACAACTGGTTTCAATCTGCGATCGGAACAAATGAACGGGAATATCCATGGATGGATGAAGGGATGAACACATTTTATGATTACAAATATTTCATCTCGAAATATGGTTCTCTAAAAAAAATGTTCGGTCTTGATAGTGGCCGGATAAGCAGAAAAGTTCCGTCCAATTTATACGATCTTGTATTATCCGGAATTGATGCCTTGGGCAGCAGTCAGGCAATTGCCACAACTTCTGAAGATTTTACGACGTTGAATTATGCGGTTGTACCTTATCATAAAACATCTCAATGGCTTTCAATAATTGAAAAACAGATCGGTGCGGAAAATCTATCCGATGCTATAAAGCAATACTTTAAAGACTGGAAGAACAGGCATCCTTATCCCGAAGATTTTAAGTCGGCTTTACAGCAGTATTCTTCCGTATCAATTGACAGCACTTTCAATTTGATTTATACTGAAGAACCATTATTCACTGTAAGTCCGAAACGAAAACTGAAGCCTGTAATAGGAATGAATTTCAGAAGCAGTTCAACTTATAATTATATTGGGATCATTCCTGCAATTGGGTTTAATAAGTACGATAAAATAATGCCGGGGTTGTTAATACATAATTACAACCTGCCCGCAAATACAATAAATTTTATTGCAGCACCGATGTATTCAACCGGTGCAAAAACCGTAAATGGACTTGCAAGAATAAATTATCACCAACCCGGCGGATCCATTGCTTTTGGCGCTGACTACATGCGATTTTCGAAGCGTGCTGCATTTGATACTTCAGGAAATAAACTATTTGAAAAGTTCAGCAGGATCTCACCATACTTCAGGTATTACCTTCCTCAGGCTAAGACCTCCTCCTTGCGCAGATTTTTTGAATTTCGCAGCTTCATCATTTCTGAAACGGACTTTCAATCATTCACACCAAAATTATCAGACACCACCAACTTTACAATTTATGTTGATAAGTCCGGAATCACAAAGAGATACATCAACCAGTTAAGTTTTATCATCCAGGAAAACAGGATCCTGTATCCATACGATTACAATGTTCAATTGCAGCAGGGTAAAGGATTTTATCGTGTAAACCTTACAGGAAATCACTTCTTCAATTACCGGAAATATGGCGGATTAAATGTCAGGGTTTTTGCATCCAAATTCGGGTACATTGGAAATGGTTTGAAGAACAGTCCTGATGCCTACCGTTACATGCCTAAATTATTAGGCAATACCGGAGAAGAAGATTTTACCTATAGCAATTATTTCGCGGGTAGAACTGCTACCTACGCAGGGTCCGATGAATCCATCTCCAATGCAGGATTTGCAGCACAACAAATTATGATCCGTGACGGAGGAATGAAAATGCGTCTTGATTATTTTGATTTTTTACAGGGCAGATCTGATGATTGGATCGCTGCTATCAATTTGAATTCAAGTTTGCCTGCAAATCTTTTTCCCATAAGATTACCTTTGAAACTTTTCTTCGATGCAGGTACATCTGCGGATTATTGGAAAGACAATTATGAAGGATCCAGATTTTTATATGTTGGCGGATTGCAACTTTCCTTATTGCAGGGAATTGTGAATGTGTATGCCCCGATAATCTATTCAAAAGATATAAAAGACAACCTGAGTTCAGTTCCGGAATTAAATAAATTCACCAAACGACTTACCTTCAGCATCGATATTCAACGGATCAACCTTCGCCGGTTAACAGGCAATCAAATAACACTTTAAATTGAATTTGATCAACATCAGCTATGTTCAGAGAAAGGAAATTGATATACTGAAGTGGAACCAGTGTATCAGTGATGCTGAGAATGGATTGGTATACGGATACTCCTGGTACCTCGATGAAATGGCTGGTAAATGGGACGCGCTTGTTTCGGATAATTACGAATACGTTTTACCCTTACCATTCAGGAAGAAGTATGGGATTTACTATGTTTATCAACCTGCCTTTACAGCTCAACTGGGAGTTTTTGGAAAACAGTTATCAAAAGAAATCGTAGCAGCCTTTATTAAAGCCATTCCGGCACGTTTCCGGTTACTCGAAGTGAATCTGAATGCAGGGAATGATTTGTATGATGATCCTTCACAGTCTGTCACCAGGTTTAATTTTGTACTCGATTGTTATAAGCGATACGATGAAATCCGTTCCGGATTTCGGGAGAATATTTTGCGGAACATTAAAAAGGCTACAACTTATGGCTTATCCTATCACAAGGATATACAGCTGCAGGAAGTTTTTGAACTGTCGAAGCAAACAATGCTTTCAAAAACTAATCTCTCCGAAAAAGACTATGAACATTTTGAACGGCTGATCAAAAAGATGACCCCAGATGGTGCAGTTGAAATTGTAGGAGTGAGAGACAAAAATCTGCAATTAATTGCTTCGGCGGTTTTTCTTTTCTCTCATCAAAGGGCTTATTATGTGATGGTGGGAAATCATCCGAACGGAAAAACATTGGGAGCTTCACATTTCCTGATTTCTTCTTTTATCGAAGCCCATGCCGGGGAAAATTTGTTGCTTGATTTCGAAGGGTCAGATATTCCAAGTCTTGCATTCTTTTACAGCAGTTTCGGAGCAATTAAAGAAACCTATCCTGCCCTGAGAATTTACCGGTTGCCATGGTGGGCAAGAATAATTAAAAAGTAGCATTCAGAATAATGCTTATCAAACAATTTACGCGATCATAATTTTGCAGGTCTACAAGATTGATAAAGAATTTTACATGGATCTTTCTTCCAGGATCTTTTCTGCAATCAGTAAATCAACCGGTCTTGTGATCTTGATATTGGTTTCTTCTCCCTCTACAAGGTTGATCTTTACACCAATTCGTTCAACAACACTGGCTTCATCCGTAAATTCCTCGGAATATTCCTGCTCAAACGCAGTTTTAACAAGTTCACTGAAAAATGTTTGTGGAGTCTGTATGATGCGCACATGATTCCGGTCGATCTGGTGATTGCCATTAAAATCAATAACCCTAATGGTATCTACTGCAGTTGTTGCAGGTATGGCATTTCCTTTATCAAGTGCACTTTCATAACAACGGTGGATCAGGTCAGTGCTTATCAGACAACGTACAGCATCATGAACAAAGATGATACAATGCTGCTGTATGATTCTTAGCCCGTTCTGGACCGAATGAAACCTTGTTTCGCCACCTGTGGTTATTTTAACCCTTTTTGGATCTATGGATTGTTCTGCAATCCTGATCCCTGTTTCGAGATGCGCCACAGGAAGTACGAGAACAATTTCCATATCGGAATAAGATTCCAGGAAAGTATCCAGTGTATGGAGCAATACAGGTTTTCCCATCAGGGGAAGAAACTGTTTGGGTACTGAGATCTTCATTCTGAGGCCAGAGCCTCCAGCTACGATGACTGCGATTTTCTTCATGAATTCCTTTTACTGATCGCCCAATAATTCTCTTTCGATTTCTTCCATCTGAACAATATCAAATCCTTCAGATTCGGTAGGTGTATAATTTAATAACTCAAGCAGTCCGATTTCATCCAGATAATGCTCCACCTCGTCAGTCATCTCACAGATCACGAAAGAGCTATTATTTTCATAAAATGTTTGTTGAACCTTAACCAAACTCTCCGCAGCAGCGTTATCAAGATGTTGAATGTCTTGAAGGTTAACAACGAGGTTCCTGACAGAGTTTTCCAGGAAGGGAAGAAAGAAATCTTCCATTGTCTCTGTCATATTAGCAGCCAAAAAGGGTTCATGAATACTAATGACATGGAATTTCTCCTTGGTATCAATTTTGACCTTCATATACGCGTTTATTGTTAACAGGCAGTTGGCCTTCCGGCCTCCTGAACTTGTCAAAAATATTCGTTATTATTGTATCAAACCCAATAAATTATAAAATGGATAATAATTTTTCGGCCCAGGTAAAAGAGATTATATCTTTTAGTAGGGAGGAAGCATTAAGGTTGGGAAATGATTTCATTGGAACAGAACATCTGTTGTTGGGCCTTATCCGTGAGGGTGATAATACCGCTGTCAGGATACTTAAAAGCTTTAATATAGACCTGTATGAGCTTCGTAAAGAAGTCGAATTGGCTGTAAAGGATAAGACAGGTAAGAATATTGCTAATATCAATAGTCTGCCACTTACCAAACAGGCCGAAAAAGTAATCAGGGTTACTGTATTGGAAGCAAAGGCGCTAAAAAGTCCAATGGTTGAAACTGAGCACCTCATGCTTTCAATCCTAAAGAATAAAGAAAATATAGCTACTCAAATCTTAAATCAATTTGACGTGGATTACGATCTTTTCAGAAACGAATTAGGTGTGGTAAAAAGTAATGATGTCCGCAGTGAATATGCGGAAGAAAATGACGATGATTTTGATGATGAGAAAAAATACTCTCAGCAGAAATCACGCGCATCAGGAGCCACAAAAAGCAAAACACCCGTTCTCGATAATTTTGGCAGAGACATCACAAGACTTGCAGAAAGCGGATCACTCGATCCGATTGTAGGTCGTGAAGAAGAGATCGAGCGTGTATCACAGATTTTATCCAGAAGAAAAAAGAACAATCCTATCCTCATCGGTGAACCTGGTGTTGGTAAAACAGCAATCGTTGAAGGTCTTGCATTACGCATCGTTCAGCGCAAAGTTTCCAGGGTATTGTTTGATAAAAGAGTGATCTCTCTTGACCTCGCTGCACTTGTCGCTGGTACCAAATATCGTGGTCAGTTTGAAGAGCGTATGAAAGCGATCATGAACGAGCTTGAAAAAAACCGTGACGTGATTCTCTTCATCGATGAGATCCACACAATTGTCGGTGCCGGTGGTGCCAGCGGTTCACTGGATGCATCAAACATCTTCAAACCTGCTCTTGCACGCGGAGAACTCCAGTGCATCGGTGCATCTACACTTGATGAATACCGTATGTACATCGAGAAAGATGGTGCCCTCGACCGTCGTTTCCAGAAAGTAGTGGTTGAACCACCAAGTGTAGATGAAACCGTTCAGATCCTGAACAACATCAAATCCAAATACGAGGACTATCACAATGTTCTCTATAGTGATGATGCAATCGATGCCTGTGTGAAGTTGAGTGATCGGTATATCACTGATCGTTTGCTTCCCGACAAAGCCATTGACGTAATGGATGAAGTGGGTGCAAGGGTTCATCTGAAAAATATTAATGTTCCCAAAGAGATCCTTGATCTTGAAAAAAAGATCGAAGATGTAAAGGTTGAAAAGAACAAGGTTGTAAAAAGCCAGAAGTTCGAAGAAGCCGCATCTCTGAGAGATACTGAAAAACGCCTGCAGGAAGAGCTTGAAAAAGCAAAGACCCAGTGGGAAGAAGAAAGCAAACACAAGCGTTATCCGATCGATGAGGAGGCAATTGCTGAAGTGGTCAGCATGATGACCGGCATCCCTGTAAAAAGGATGGTGCAGGCTGAAAGCGACAAGCTCCGTAAGATGTCCGACGATATGCGGAAAATGGTGATCGGCCAGGACGATGCAATTGCAAAAGTGGTAAAAGCCATTCAGCGTAATCGTGTCGGACTGAAAGATCCGAAGAAGCCGATCGGTACTTTCATATTCCTTGGTCCTACCGGTGTTGGTAAAACTGAATTAGCGCGTGCGCTTGCACGTTATATGTTCGACTCTGAAGATGCGCTTATCCGTATTGATATGAGTGAGTACATGGAGAAGTTTACCGTAAGCCGACTAATTGGTGCGCCTCCGGGATATGTTGGGTATGAAGAAGGCGGACAACTTACTGAAAGAGTACGTCGTAAACCATATTCAGTTATCCTGCTGGATGAGATCGAAAAAGCTCACCCGGATATTTACAATATCCTGCTGCAGGTGTTGGATGACGGACAGCTTACTGACGGACTTGGAAGAAAAGTGGACTTCAAGAACACTACGATCATCATGACATCCAACATTGGTGTTCGCCAATTGAAGGATTTCGGGGATGGAGTAGGTTTCGCAACCCAGGCTCGTACACAATCAAGTGATGAAAACAATAAGGCGGTAATTGAAAAGGCATTGAAGAGAACCTTCTCTCCTGAATTCCTGAACCGTATTGATGATGTGATCATCTTCAACTCACTTACCAAGGATAATATCTTCCAGATCATTGATATCCTGATGAAGGGTGTAATGGACCGATTGAAGAATCTTGGTTTCACGCTTGAGCTGACCGAAGAAGCTAAAAACTTCATCGCTGAAAAAGGATACGATGTACAGTTTGGTGCACGTCCTTTACACAGGGCAATTCAGAAATATCTCGAGGATCCTCTTGCAGAAGAGATTCTTAATATGAATATCAAGCCTGGAGATACAATGATCGCTGACCTGGATAAAGAAAACGGAAAGATCAACTTCACACTGAAAAGTCCTGAAGTTGCACCGGAAGCTGCGAACTAGGAAGTAAACAGAAAAGGAGAAAGAGAATCCTGAAATAGATGCTCTGATATCCTGATTCTATTACACAATAATGGATTTAAATTAATAACAGGCCGCTGAGCAATCAGCGGCTTTTTTTATAGAAGCCTTTATTTGGCTCGAAGCAACTCTTATCTTTGCCCCATGGCAAAAAAACCGAAAGGAATCATCATTACAATAGACGGATGGTCCTCGTGCGGAAAGAGCACCCTCGCTAAACAACTCGCAAAAGAGCTGGGTTATATTTATATCGACAGCGGTGCTATGTATCGCGCCATAACGCTTTTCTTCCTGAGAAATCATATCGACTGGACCAAACCTAAACAGGTTGAACAGGCTTTAAATGATATCCAGATTGAATTCATTTTTAATGAAGCAAGTCAGCAATCAGAAACTCATCTCAACGGTGAAAATGTTGAGTATGTAATTCGTGATCTGCTGGTGGCAGAAAAGGTAAGTGATATTGCAGCAATCAAAGCAGTTCGTGACTATGCGGTAGCTATGCAGCAGGAAATGGGGAACAAGAAAGGAATCGTAATGGATGGAAGAGATATCGGAACAGTGGTATTTCCGAAAGCTGAATTAAAGATCTTCATGACTGCAGACAATGCTATTCGCGTAGAAAGAAGATTCAAGGAATTATTTGCAAAGAACCCGAATGTCACAATCGAAGAGATCAAGAATAATCTTGAAATGCGTGACTACATTGATTCAAACAGGGAAGTAAGTCCATTAAGAAAAGCCGACGATGCCGTGGTTCTTGATAATACAAATCTTACTATGAAGCAGCAACTGGATATCGCAAAAAAATGGGTTGCTGAAAAATTACCTGTCCTGACATAACCTGATCTTTACGAAAGAACCTTTTTTGTGATTATCCTCATTTGAATAACAGGATAACTGCTGGCCATTTGCAGAAAGTATGTATTCGTAATAGTGTCCGTAATAATTAATTCCGGTTATTTCTGCATTAATGTAATTGATAAGGGGAGAATTTGAAATATGTTCCTCTTCCGGTTTATTATAAATGGAGAAATGTTCAGGACGGAAAATTTTATAGTTTATATTTCTTTTTTCAGCGAAATCATCTTTATTGTTCAATCGCTCCGATACATTTTCATTATTTAAATTATCAGGCTGATTTAAATTACCAACTCCGAGCTCTGTTAAATTCCTTTCATTTAATACATAATAATTACCCAATAACCCTGCGGTATATAAATCTGATGGATTTTGATATAAATCTTTTGGTGATCCGCTGGAAACTATATTTCCATCTTTAATGATCAACAGTTCATCTGCCCATGATAATACATCTTCCGGCTCATGAGAGATCAAGGTGCAGGTTATATCAAATTCTTCGCTAAGATCTTCAATAACTTTTTTGATTACATGCCGATGAATGAGATCAAGGTTTGAATAGGGTTCATCAAGAATGAGAAGTGATGGATTGGTGACTAATAACCTGGCCAGTGCCACCCGCTGTTTTTCACCACCGGAAAGTTGTGAAGTCTTTCTACTGAGTAAATGGTCGATCTGGCAAACCTGGAATATCTTATCAGCTTCGGGTCTTGTCAGTTTATTTGAATAATCCAGCAGGTCGTCAATGATGTAATTGTTGCGCAATTCAAAATGCTGTGATAAATAACCAATCTTCGGATGACCGGCTATCAGTTTTTCGAGCGGTCCCAATACTTTTTCTCCATTGTAGAACACACTTCCATTATCTGGTTGAATAAATCCTGCAATAATTTTTACGAGTGTACTCTTTCCTGATCCTGTTTCTCCGGCAATTGCAAGTTTCTGTCGATGCTGCTGATCAAAACTGATATCATTCAACACCAGGTTTCTTCCATCAAATCTTGAAATATTCCGGACCTCCAATAACGACATGAAGCAAAGTTAACGGTGCAGGTTTAAATGAAATCAATAAAAAAAGGCCGCTGATGTAGCGGCCTTTAATTGAATTTATTATCTCAGGAATAACATCTCTCTGTACTTTGGAAGTGCCCAGTACTGATCACCTACCAAAAGTTCAAGTTTGTCTACATGATAACGAATCTTATCAAAGTATGCTTCCTTCACCTGTTCACCGTACGCAATTGCTTTCTCACGGGTGTTTTCAATTGCATTACAAACCTTTCTTGCTTCGATCATCTGCAATACCAGTTCGCTGACATTACTGATATGTAAGGAGATCTTTTCAAGGATCTGCTTTTGCTTGATGAAGGTATCTTCAGCAAGACCAATCTCTTTTAATCCTTTGATATTTTTAATAAGGAGATTCTGGTATTCAATTGCTGCAGGAAGAATATGACTGGTAGCAAGTTCACCCATGATACGCGCTTCGATCTGTACTTTCTTAATGTACTTCTCAAGCTCAATTTCATGGCGGGCTTCTAACTCAGCATGATTGTAAACATTATTTTCAGCAAACAGTTGCTTTGCTTTATCAGTAACCATTGCATCCAGTGCAAGTGGAGTGGTTCTAAGATTTGGCAATCCACGCTTTTCCGCTTCTTTATGCCATTCGTCGCTGTAACCATCTCCTTCAAACAATACTTTCTCACTGCTTACGATGTACTCACGGATCACATGCATGATCGCGATCTCTTTCTTATCACCTTTTTCGATCAGCGCGTCAACATCTGATTTAAACTTCCTTAACGTGTCGGCCATGATCGTGTTAACCACAGTCATTGCATTCGCACAGTTTGCAGAAGAACCAACCGCACGGAATTCAAATTTGTTACCGGTGAAAGCAAAAGGAGAGGTCCTGTTTCTGTCGGTATTATCCAGTAATAATTCAGGAATACTTCTGTGAAGATCAAGCTTCAGAATTGCTTCGTCCTGCTCATCAAATTTATCACCTACTCTTTCTTTTACATCCTGAAGAACCTTGGTAAGGAACTGACCGATGAATACAGAAATGATTGCAGGAGGTGCTTCGTTTGCTCCTAAACGGAAGTCGTTACCTGCAGAAGCGATAGATGCTCTCAACAGGTCAGCATGATCATGAACCGCTTTGATAATGTTCACAAAAAAGGTAAGGAACATCAGGTTGGTCTTAGGCGTTTTGCCGGGAGCCAGCAGGTTCACACCTGTGTCGGTAGCCATTGACCAGTTATTATGCTTGCCGCTACCATTCACACCGGCAAATGGTTTTTCATGAAGGAGCACACGAAGTTTGTGACGACGCGCTACACGATCCATGATATCCATCAGCAAAGTATTGTGGTCAACCGCAACACTCACTTCTTCAAATATAGGAGCACACTCGAACTGACCGGGTGCAACTTCATTGTGACGGGTTCTTAAAGGAATTCCTAATCTGTATGATTCATTTTCGAAATCTCTCATGAACGCATAAACACGCTCAGGAATAGAACCGAAGTAATGATCTTCCAGTTGTTGTCCTTTTGCAGGGGTATGACCGAATACGGTTCTGCCGGCAACTACAAGGTCTGGACGGGCATTGAACATCAGTTCATCTACCACAAAATACTCCTGTTCCCATCCCAGGGTAGCAGTGATTTTGCTTACATTTTTATCAAAATAGTGACACACATCCACCGCGGCTTTGTTCAAAGATTCCAGTGCTTTAAGCAACGGACCTTTGTAATCAAGCAACTCTCCTGTATAGGAAACGAAGATGGTTGGGATACACAGGGTCTTACCATGTGCTATGTCCATAATAAATGCAGGAGAAGAAGGATCCCATGCAGTATATCCGCGGGCTTCAAAGGTAGCTCTCAAACCTCCGTTAGGGAAGGAAGAAGCATCAGGCTCCTGCTGGATAAGCGTATCGCCATCGAATTGTTCGATCGGCGTTCCATCACTCTTGATGGTAAAAAATGAATCATGTTTTTCAGCGGATATTCCAGTTAATGGCTGGAACCAGTGTGTGTAATGGGTAACACCTTTTGTTTCTGCCCATTGACGAAGGCCGGATGCGATTTGTGCCGCCATTGAGCGGTCAATCTTTTTACCTCCTCTAATAGATCCGTTTAGACTTTTAAAGGCTTCATCACTCAAAAATTCACGGGCAGTTTTCAAAGTGAAAACATTTTCGCCAAATATTCCGGTGATCTTGGCAGAAGCTGCCACTGAAGTGCCATTTGACTGAGACAAATTTTCAATTGCTTTCAAACGTAATGATTCCATTGACATAGTTTTAGCGATGGCAAAGAAACGATTAATAACAGCTATAATGAAATTTTTTATGGATAAACATCAAAAATTAGATATTTATCACAAATTTCATCCTTGAAACGCGATAGAATCGTAGAAATTTAAGACGAAGCCTGTGAAAATTGGTATATAGAAAAAATATTAATTTGTAAATAGCCGCATCGTTGAATTCAGCTTATGGACTAATTTATTGTTTGATATTAAAAAGAAAGCGCTGGTCCAGAGAAAAGGCAGATAAATGCTTCGATAACGAACCAGGGCTCCAGCAAATGGAATAATGTACCCGCAAATAAGAATACCCAGGATTCCAAATATCAGGAAGCTGCCTAAGTATCCCGAAGAACTGCTACCGTTAATTGGATTTGATTTGGATTTTATCAACCCATATATAAGTAAAGCCAGGATCCCGTAAATTTCGAAAGAAAATAAAGAATACAAAGGATTGAACTGTCCCGGGTAGGGAAGGAGAAAAGCATTTAAAAAAGCTGTCGGAAATTGAGCGGCAAAACTTCTGAAAGTTGGTTCCAAAGAAATTATCGGTAGCCTGGTATTTCCCCCCAGTGAATCAAATTCCTGTTTACGGTTTATTACCTGTTCCAGCACAGGCAGTAATAACTGTGGAAATATCAGAAGAGATAAGCCTGTAATAATAGCACCTACTTCAAGCACAGCTTTAAACCTGTAATTTTTTACGAAGAATATTAAAGAAAGTATTGCTGCGAGTACTATTAATATCAACACATAATTTCGGGTAATGATTATTAACAGTACAGCCAGAATCAGCAATAAGATTTTCCTTGCGTTAAATCCGGCTAAACCATAAACAATCAATCCAAGACATACATAGATAATCCCTTCTTTATGGATTGGTCCAGTCCAGAACAAGATCCCTGGTAACAGGAGAAAGCCCAGGTTGCCGGTTTCATTCTCCGGAAATATCTTTTTCGCCGTCCTGTATAATCCGATCTTACCAAACAGTAGCAAATACCCGAATAATATTAGGTTGATATAATTATTGCTGAACGATAGGAAATTGAACAGCATATATATAAAGGAAAGAAACTGGTATTGAATTCTAACCAGGAATGATCCCGATGTAAAAGCGCCTTGCTCATATACATCTACCCTCATTTCTTTCAGGAATAAGGAAAAATCCCTGAGGAGATAATTTTTTAATTTGACTCCCTCAGAAAAAAAAGTCCACATATCTCCATGCCCAGGAAAATTATGGTAAGCAAACCATAAATGACCAATTGAAACTCCTGTAGATACTAAAAAATAACCTGCAAGAAATTTGGGTGATAATCCGGATCGGAGAAAAAATGGAGTTTTGGTAACCAGCCAGGTGAACACAAAAAGGTAAAGCAAGAGTAAGATAACATCCATGTAGTTCCGGACTTAGTGAATTAATGCTCTGATCTTTTGAAGATATATGTTTTTAATTATTCCGGCATTGAACTGCTCCACTGCTATCTTTCTGCCTTGTTGTCCCATTTTATTTCTATCAGTTTCATTGAGCGTTGCCATTTTTTTCATGGCTTCAGCAAGAGATACTGCATTTCCCGGTTTACAAAGAAATCCATTGATACCATCTTTAATGATATCACTGCATCCCGGAGTGTCTGTTGCAATCAGTGGCTTCGCCATTGCAGAGGCTTCCAGCAAACTCAACGGCATTCCTTCACGATAGGAGGGAAGTACGATACAGTCTGCGTTCATTATATATGGCCGGACATCATCTGATGAACCCAGGTAATTTATAATTCCTGATAGCTTCCAGTCATTTATTATCTCCCTGCTGATCGCTGAAGGATTGGCATCATCCGTAAATCCAAGAATACTGAATTTGCAATCAAGGCCCTGGACCTTTAAGATTTGAGCTGCTTCCGCAAATTCAAGAATTCCTTTTTCTTTAATCAGTCTTCCTATCAATAAGAAGTTAATTGGATTTGGTCGCTCCGTTATATTTTGATTTTGTGGTTCCACTGAAATATTCGAATGCCCTTCAAAATAACCGGGATTATATTTTTCCGTATCAACTCCTTCTCCCGGCAGGATAAAAGTTTTATGTACAGATACTATAGATCTTGAAGTAAAGAAGTCCTGGTCCGCTAAATTTAAGAACCATGTTTCCGCTGCTAGCGGCAATGATCTTTTATACAGGAAGGAAGCAAATGTTCCGAGTAAAGGTTTGTTGATAAAAGCATAACCCAGTCCTGTGACAACACTGACAGAAGGGATCTTCAATTTTGCTGCAGCCCTGGTTCCGTAAATATTTGGTTTGATGGTATAATGAAATATAAGGTCAGGTTTCAACTCAGCATATCGCCTTTTAAATTCTCTGTATAACGATAAATCCTTTACAGGAGATAACCCTGAAGGATCAAGGTTTTTTAAAGGAACAAACTGTATGCGGTTGTTAGCAATAAGTTCTGATGAATAGCTGTCTTCAGGTGCAAGAACAATGATGCGATATCCTTCATCGATTAATGCATTAATGGTATTTATACGAAATTTCACCACTCCCCAGGAGCTGTTACAGACAAACAGAATTTTATTTTTTTGGCTTACGGGCATCGGTCGTTGCAAACCTACATCAATTATTTTCGGGAAGAGTAAAATTGGCTTCGTACTTTTGGCCCTCTTGAAACAGAACAATGGAAGTTACAGTTAAGACCGCCGAACAACTGCGTTTAACCGCAGAAGAATTTGAACTTATCAAGCAGAAATTAGGCAGAACGCCAAACTTTAATGAGCTCTGCGCATTCAGTGGAATGTGGAGTGAACATTGCAGTTATAAGAATTCTATCAAGTGGCTGAAAACCCTTCCCCGTGAAGGATCCAAAATGCTTGTAAAGGCAGGAGAGGAGAACGCAGGATTGATGGATATCGGAGGCGGATATGGAGTTGTATTTAAAATTGAATCCCATAATCACCCTTCTGCAATTGAACCCTTCCAGGGAGCAGCAACTGGTGTAGGTGGTATTCATCGTGATATTTTTACAATGGGTGCCCGCCCGATCGCAGCGCTCAATTCTCTGCGTTTTGGTAACCTGAAAGAAGCAAAAACCCAGCATTTGCTTGGCGGAGTTGTTCACGGTATCGGTCACTATGGCAACTGCTTTGGTGTCCCAACTGTTGGAGGTGAAGTATACTTTGAAGAAAAATATCATACAAATCCGCTTGTCAATGCGATGAGTGTCGGAATTGTAAAAGCAGGTAAAACTGTTTCTGCAACTGCCGAAGGGAAAGGCAATCCTGTATTCTTCGTTGGAAGTGCTACGGGTAAAGACGGTATCGGTGGAGCATCTTTTGCTTCCGCAGATATTACTGCCGAATCTACACAGGAACTTCCTGCTGTACAGGTGGGTGATCCTTTCCAGGAAAAGAAACTCCTTGAAGCATGTCTGGAAGTTATTGAAACAGGTGCTGTTGTTGGGATGCAGGATATGGGTGCTGCAGGAATTATCTGCTCCACCGCTGAAATGAGTGCAAAGGGTAATGCCGGTATGCGCATCGACCTTGAAAAAGTTCCAACCCGCCAGAAAAATATGAAGACCTGGGAGCTTTTACTAAGTGAAAGCCAGGAGCGTATGCTGATGGTAGTCGAAAAAGGAAAGGAACAACTGGTTCTCGATGTTTTCGAAAAATGGGATCTCCCATGTTCAGAAATTGGTGAGGTTACCGACGATGGTTTGCTGAAATTCTATATGAACGGGGAACTCGAAGCAGAGATCCCTGCATATGAACTTGTGCTTGGTGGCGGTGCTCCGCAATACGAGAGAGATTATAAAGAACCTGCATATTTTGAAAAAATAAAGGCATTTGATGCATCAACTGTTGAAGTGCCATCGAATCTGAAACAGGTTGCAGAACAACTCATTGCTGCTCCGAATATCGCTTCTAAAAAAGCGATCTATGTTCAGTACGATAGTATGGTTGGAACCGGAAATACCGGAACGAATAATCCTTCTGATGCTTCAGTAGTGGTTGCGAAACCTACGAATAAAGGGCTCGCGCTGACTACAGATTGTAACAGTCGGTATGTTTTTGCAGATCCTTATAAAGGTGCAATGATCGCTGTGAGCGAAGCTGCCCGCAACATCGTTTGCAGTGGTGGTGAACCAATCGGTATCACCAACTGTCTGAACTTTGGTAATCCTTACGATCCGGAAGTTTATTTCCAGTTTGTATCCGCTATTAAAGGAATGGGTGAAGCCTGTCGTGCATTCGATACCCCTGTAACTGGTGGTAACGTAAGTTTCTATAACCAGAATCCGGATGGAGCTGTATATCCAACTCCAACGATCGGAATGGTTGGGGTTCTGGATGATATGAGCCAGAAACTCACACTCGGATTTAAAAATGAAGGTGATCATATTTTCCTGGTAGGAAGAAGTCAGAACTGTATCGGTTCATCCGAATATCTGCATAAGATCAAAGGGGTTGAATTCAGTCCCGCACCAAACTTTGATCTCCAGGAAGAAAAATCGCTTCATCAGAAGATCACTGAACTGAACAAATCTTCCATGATTCTTTCAGCTCATGATGTAAGTGAAGGCGGATTGATCGTCACGCTTCTTGAATCTGCATTCATCAATGATCTTGGATTTGATGTTTCCTCAGCAAATGATGCAATCCGGAAGGATGCCTATTGGTTTGGTGAGGCACAAAGCAGGGTTGTCGTTTCAGTAGCAGCAAATAAAGCAGATGCTTTCAAGTCTATGATGGGTAATCATCCTTATGAGTTCCTGGGAACAGTTACTTCAGGAGATGTAAGAGTAGCAGGAGAAACCTGGGGTGATATTGAATCATGGAAAGACAGGTACGATTCTTCAATTGCAAATTTATTGGCAGGACATGAATCAGAGTTTGCACTAACGGCTCTGTAATATTTAACTATGTTGGATACTACTTCAGTAATAGTGATAACCGGTGCGGCAGGTTTTATAGGAAGCTGTCTCACCGGTTTTCTTAATGATAAGGGATATAACAATCTTGTTCTTGTTGATGATTTTTCGAGAGCAGATAAGGAATACAATCTGACTTCGAAAACCTATGATCAAAGGGTTGATCGCGAACAATTTTTCGAATGGCTTGAAATGCCGGAAAATAAAATTGATTTTGTTTTTCACATTGGCGCAAGAACTGATACTACTGAATTTGATTATGCGGTGCACCAGCATTTCAATGTAGACTATACGATAAAACTTTGGAATTACTGTACACTTGCAAAGGTTCCGTTGGTCTATGCTTCATCAGCTGCGACTTATGGAGCTGGTGAACTTGGATATAAGGATGACCATGCGATCATTCCTCAATTGAAACCTCTGAATCCTTATGGTGTTTCAAAAAATGAAGTGGATAAATGGATCCTTCAACAGGAAACTCATCCACCATTCTGGGCCGGATTGAAATTTTTCAATGTATATGGTCCGAATGAATTTCACAAAGCCAGAATGGCAAGCGTGATCTTTCATTCTTTCAACCAGATTCAGAAAAACGGATCAGTAAAATTATTTAAGTCACATCGTCCGGATTTTGAAGACGGTCAGCAGCTTCGTGATTTTATTTATGTAAAAGATGTCCTGAAGATCTGCTACTGGTTAATGAATAATCAACCTGCATCAGGAATCTACAATGTCGGAACAGGTAAAGCACGCTCCTTCGAAGCACTTGTAAATGCAACATTCAAGGGCCTTGATCTTGATCCAAACATTGAATACATTGATATGCCAATGGATCTCCGTGAGACTTACCAGTATTTTACAGAAGCGGATATGCAGAAGTTAAAAGCTGCCGGATATAGTGATGAGTTTTATTCTTTGGAAGATGGTGTTGATGAATATGTCAGGAACTACCTGTCTAAACATACCTTCTACTAGGTTTTTAAATTTCCAATTCAACAGTTATGTCAAAAAAAATTGCAATCATCGGTGGAGGGAATCTGGGAACAGCTATTGCGGAAGGACTGATCAAGAGTAATTTTTCAAAACCTGAAGACATTCTTGTTACAAAAAGAAATATATCCACTCTTGGCCCCCTAAAGGCCGAAGGGGTACAGGTTACCAGTGATAACAAAGCTGCTGCCGAATTCGGAGAATTGATCATCCTGGCTGTAAAACCCTTCCAGGTAAAAGATGTTTTAAAAGATATTGCTGAGAACATACATCCCGGTAAAGTGGTAGTATCAGTTGTGACGGGTGTTTTGATTAAGGAACTTCAGTCGGTTCTGAATCATCCGAATCCTTTATTCAGAGCAATGCCCAATACGGCGATTGCGATCCAGGAAAGTATGACCTGCATTTCCTATAACAATGCTGCTGATCAGGATGTGCAATATGTTTTTGATCTTTTTTCAACTCTGGGAAAAGTTGTGACTATCGAAGAAAAACTTATGGATGCGGCAACTGTGCTCGGAGCTTGCGGAACTGCCTATGCTATGAGGTATATCAGGGCAAATATTCAGGGAGGTATTGAAATCGGGTTTGATGCTGCTACCGCCAGTTTAATAGCGGCACAAACTGTAAAAGGTGCTGCAGAATTGTTGCTTCAGAAGAAAACACACCCTGAACAGGAAATCGATAAAGTAACAACTCCAAAAGGATGCACCATTGCGGGATTGAATGAAATGGAACACCAGGGTTTCAGCTCCTCACTCATCAAAGGACTGGTTGCGAGTTATGAGAAAATCTCCAAAGACTAACGATTTTTGAGATATTAACAAATTCTGAAATTTGAATTTTAATCGGTAAGTGGATACTATTAACGATAGTTTTTCGTTTCTTTGTGGGCGCTTGTCTCAAAACCTTAGTCTTATGAAGAAAGAAAATCTTGAATTGTATTTTCTATTTGCACTTATTTTGACCATTTCCCTGATGCATTCTCTTAAAATAAAAGATAAAGAGAACGACCTTAAAAATGCTTCTGTAAATACTGAAAGCCTGAATTCTGAAAAAGATCTTCCTGCTCAATCAATCATTACATCAGTAAATTATAAGTAGAGAACCTGGAAAATCCAGGCTCTCCATATTTTATTTCATTCTTTCTTTAATAAAAGCAATACTTTTTTGATAGGAGTCTTTTGTGGCTGCCTCATCAAAATTTGGATTACTCGGATTGGCGAAAGCATGTTCAGCATCGTACATATGCAGGTATAACTTTTCACCAGCCTTTGCCATATTTTCCTTGAATTCATTGACTACCTGTACGGATGGCCACTGGTCGCGTGAACCAAAAAAACCAATAACATCTGCATTAAGGGTCTTAAGTTTCTCTACATCTTTTTCAGGCTGACCGTAATACATTAAGGTTCCGGCAAGTTGTTTTCCTCCGAGAAGTCCGGTCTGTAAGCTCCATCCTCCGCCAAAGCACCATCCCACCGTAAATACTTTTGCATCTGCACCTGCATAACTGTAGGCTCCCCTGATAATACTTTCTGCTCTTTCAGGAGAAACGGATTGCATCGTTTTCCCTGCTTCTTCTCTTGTTGTTGCTACCACTCCATCATACAGATCGATTGCCAGGACATTAATACCCAGGTCATTCCAGTATTTTTCTGATTCTCTTTTGATATGGTCATTTAATCCCCACCACTCATGGATCACGAATAAATAATAAGGAGATTTCTTTTTTGCAGCAAGGAACCAGCCATGAGCATCCTTCCCGTCCGGAGTTTTAAAATTGATGTCTTTCCCGGTTTCAGAAATATGTACATAAGGACGGGGAAGTTCATGAGCCGATTTGAACTGGTTCGAAGATCCGTTTCTTGCGTAGATATCCATTGCACCCGGTTCACAGCAGGATTGACTTTTAACTTTACCGGCAAACAAAAACAACGCAATGACTAACAACATTAAACGCATAACTGATTTTGTTTTTTAAGTGATTATTGTTTACAGAAATTATTGAACTGGTTTTTTGTTTTTCATGTCAGGTAAAAACCTGTTACCTTTGCATGACCTCTTGGAAGTTCTCCTGGATCATTCTTTAGGTCAAAAATTGCGGTGATACGACCGAAAGTTCTGACCGCCAATCTCGAAACATATCGGTAAAACATAACCATAACATGGCAAAGTACATTTTTGTTACAGGAGGTGTTACATCTTCATTGGGTAAGGGAATTATTGCAGCATCCCTTGCTAAACTTTTACAGGCAAGAGGACTGAAAGTAACCATTCAGAAATTTGATCCCTATATTAATGTGGATCCGGGAACCCTGAATCCCTACGAGCATGGTGAGTGTTATGTAACTGAAGACGGGGCTGAAACGGACCTTGACCTTGGTCACTACGAACGGTTTCTCAATATTTTTACTTCACAGGCGAACAACGTTACCACAGGTAAAATATACCAGACAGTAATCAATAAAGAAAGGGAAGGAGCTTACCTCGGTAAAACTGTTCAGGTGATTCCGCATATCACGGATGAGATAAAAAGAAGAATGCTTTTGCTGGGTCAGAATGATACCTGGGATATTATCATCACTGAAATAGGTGGAACGGTTGGTGACATCGAGAGTTTACCATTTGTTGAAGCGGTGCGTCAGCTGCAATGGGAATTACCGGAGGAAGATACCGTAGTGGTTCACCTTACACTTGTACCGTACCTGAAAGCTGCCAAGGAGTTGAAAACTAAACCAACCCAGCACAGTGTAAAAATGCTGAGCCAGGAAGGTGTTCACCCTGATGTTATTGTTTGCAGGGTAGAAGAACCAATGCCCATTGAACTGAGAAGAAAGATCGCTGCTTTTTGTAATGTGAAGCAGGAAGCAGTAATTGAAGCTGCCGATGCTCCTACCATCTATGAAGTTCCGCTGGCAATGATGCGGGAAAAGCTCGACCTGATCTGCCTTAAAAAAATGAATATTACAAAATATGAAGAACCTGAACTTACCAAGTGGAAGGAATTTCTTGATAAACTGAAATATCCGAAGAGCAAAGTAAATATCGGGTTGATCGGGAAATATATTGAACTGCAGGATGCATACAAATCCATTCTGGAAGCATTTGTTCATGCAGGTGCGATGAATGAATGTAAAGTTCAGATCGTCAATGTTCACAGTGAATTTATCACGGATGAAAATGTTTCAGAAAAACTGGGTGGCCTCGATGGATTACTTGTAGCACCAGGTTTTGGTCACCGTGGAGTAGAAGGAAAGATCATTGCCGTTAAGTATGCACGCGAAAACAAACTTCCGTTTTTCGGGATTTGTTTGGGAATGCAAATGGCGGTAATTGAATTTGCTCAAAACGTACTCGGTATGAAACAGGCACATTCAACTGAAATGAACCCAACCACTCCTGATCCTGTAATCGATCTGATGGCAGGACAAAAAGAGATCACTGCAAAAGGGGGAACCATGCGACTTGGATCTTATCCATGTACAATTTCTGAAGGTTCACTTGCAGAAACAATATATGGTGACACCCTCATCAATGAAAGACACAGGCATCGTTGGGAATTCAATAATAAATACCTCGAACAGTTTGAACAGGCGGGAATGAAAGCCAGCGGTAAAAATCCTGACAGTAACCTGGTGGAGATCGTTGAACTCCAGGGCCATCCGTTCTTTGTAGGCGTTCAATACCATCCCGAACTGAAAAGTACCGTGGAGAATCCTCAGCCGGTTTTTGTTCACTTTATCAAGGCGGCTAAAGAATATGCGGAACAGAAAAGTTCCTCGAAAAATACGATGTTGAAAACGGAATTGATCTAAATCTTCAGACTTATTAATTGCCTCCGGAAGGAGGCAATTTCCATTTAAGGATGTTTACCTCCTCAAGATGTTTTAACCCCTTATCTTTGCACTCTTTAAAATTTTTATAATGGGTAGTATGGACCGCAATACGGTTATTGGTTTTGTATTACTGGCAGTCCTGTTGTTTGGATATCTATTCCTTTCAACTAAAAGCAGCCAGGAACTTGCTAAGGAAAAACAAAGACAGGAAGATTCAGTTGCCCGGATCGTTAGAGTGCGTGATTCAATTGCCCTTGCTAATGATACAACTGCAAAAATGGTTGTAGTGGATACCGGTACCCTGAAAAAAGCCACTGTGGGTCAGGAAGCTTTCCAGGTTGTTGAAAATGAAGTAATTAAAGTAACATTTTCTAATAAAGGAGGTCAGCCAAAAAAAGTTGAACTTAAAAACTATAAGAATCAGGCAGGTCAGCCAGTGGTACTTGGAGGAACGGGATTCGACAAGATTTCTTACCCTGTAAATACTTCATCAAATTCGTCTTCCCAAATCAGTGAGCTGTATTTTGACGGTGGAACTGTCAGGAATACCGGAGATGTTCAGATCATTAACTACACGCTTACTTCACCTACCGGTGAATCTATTGTTCACGAATTCTCATTAGGGAAAAATTCTTACCTGCTCGACTGGAATCTTTCCATGAATGGCGCTGACCGTTTGCTAACCCAGGGTGCATTCAACCTGGTATGGCAGAATGAGCCAACGCAGCTGGAAAAAGATGTGAAGTACGAACGCCAGATGTCGAACGTAGGCTTTTATGAAGATGAGGACTTTGATTATATCATGTCAAAGACTTCACACAAATTCGAATCCCCGGTTAAATGGATAAGTGTTGCCCAGCAGTTTTTCAACACCACCCTGATCGCTAAGAATAATTTTACATCAGGTGACTTGGTGCTGAATAAGAGTCAGGATACTACCCATACTATTGCAAAAACCACTGCAACCTTACAGGCTAAGCTTCCTTTGGGAGCGCAGGCTTCTTTCCCGATGCAGTTGTATTACGGACCAAATGATTATACAATCCTCAAACAGCTTCCCGTTCCTGAAATGGATAAGATTGTGAACCTGGGACGTGATTTCTATGCCTTTGTGCGGCCGATCAATAAATATATCGTAATGCCGGTTTTCAACTTTTTCAGAAGCTTTGTTGGAAGTCTGGGTATTGTGATTCTTTTACTGACTCTTTTTATACGATTGCTTACTTCACCACTGGTGTATACTTCGTACCTGAGTGGTGCAAAGATGAAAGCGCTGAGACCTGAGATTGAAGAGCTGAAGAAAAAATATAACAATGATCAGCAGCAAATCGGAATGGAACAGATGAAACTTTTCCGTGAAGCCGGAGTAAATCCGCTAGGAGGTTGTATCCCTGCGTTATTGCAGATTCCTATTTTCTTTGCTCTGTATAGTTTCTTTAACTCAAACATTGCCTTAAGGCAGGAAAGTTTCCTTTGGGCGCAGGATCTTTCTTCCTATGATGTGATCGTGAAGTTTCCATTCTATGTGTGGGGATTGGGGGATCACCTGAGTTTGTTCACACTTACTGCTGTAGCAACCAGTTTCCTGATTTCTATTTACAATATGAACATGACTCCCGACCAGAGTAATCCGGCGCTGAAGTACATGCCATATATTTTCCCTTTCATTTTATTGTTCATCTTTAATAGCCTTCCATCCGCTCTTACCTGGTATTATACTGTATCAAACCTGATCACCTTGGTTTTGCAGTTTATCATCCAGAATTATATCATAAACCATGATAAGATCCTGTCTCAGATCCAGTTAAACCGGACGAAGCCAAAATCGAAGACCAAATGGCAGGAAAGAATTGAGCAAATGCAGGAAGCCCAAAAGCAATTGCAGGAAGCAAAATCAAAGCAGAATAAAAAATAACCTTATAAGGCTAATATTTAATGACCCGGCAGTTTATCATTGCCGGGTCTTTTTTATATTTAGTGCTTAATCAGCGCGGAAAGCTTAGCTTCAGGTATACAACTGATGTTTTCTGAACGACGTCTTGTTAACAATTACAAAAAGAAGATATGAAGAAGCTTCTGGCTTTGGCTCTGTCAATAACAATAGGAATTAGCTCTTTTGCACAGAAAGTCGTATCCGAATTAACCCTCGTATATGATGCCTCCATTTCAAGTGGTTCAGCGGAACCCAGGATGGCTGATGCCCTCGATGGATCAACTACTACATTATACATTAAAGGTCACCTGAGCAGGGTGGAAATGGTGAGTGCCCTGTTTTCCTCAACAACTATTCATGATTCCAAATCCGGTAATGCGGTGGTCTTGAGGGAAGTCAGTGGTCAGAAACTCCTGATCCGTATGAATTCCGACAACTGGCAGGAAAAGAATAGAAGATATAAGGATATTGAATTCAAGAACACCGGTGAAACAAAAAATATTGCCGGGTACAACTGTAAAAAGGCAGTAGCTACCTTAAAGGATGGTTCAAGTTTCGTGGTTTATTATACTCCTGATCTTATTCCGGAAAACCGGAATTATGATTACCAGTTCAGGTCCCTGAATGGATTGCCGCTTGAATATGAGTTGAATATGGGCAAAATGACCATAAAGTATACTGTATCAAAAGTAAACCTGAACCCTGTTCCGGCTTCAAAATTTGATATCCCTAAAAGCGGGTACAGAGAAATGACTTACGATGAAAGTAAGAAGTCAGGAAGCTGATGGGGCTTTCATCCCTAAAGAGTATTCCCGATAATGCAAAAGCAGGACACGGTAGCCAAAAGCCACAGGGAAAAACGTCGTAATTACAATAAACTATTTGTGAAGGCGAATCTTGAGATCAACTACCTCAAGGTTCGATTTTAGTTTCGATGTTACCTTATACTTATAAGGAAGTACATAAATGGTATTTCCTTTTTGATAGGTAACGATTGAGTTGTACAGGGTGTAATTAGAAACCCTTTCTTTGATGGACAGGCTTCCGGTATACTTAGGACCGGATTTGAGAGAAAATCCATTGGTATAAGTATTAGAACTTATACTGGTATTTAAGCTTGGTTTTGTCTTGCTTTTTCCGCCTCCACTACTTGCCAGGGCAAGCACAACCACCCCCAGAAGCGTACAGCTTACCAGTGTTTTTTTGAGCATGTGGTTTAGTTTTAGCGTAAAATTTTTATTCATGACAAAGCAAATTTACAATTTAATTAGGACTTTACGAACCGCTCATCCAAAAGTTTTTAACATTTTAAATAAGATAAGTCCTTTAAATTATTCCATAAACTATGGCTTGGTTTTTTTGATAATACAATAAAGGTTACTGATTAGTTGCTTCTGCAACGGAAAATAATTGGGGAAAAACGGTGAATAGTTTGGTTTGACAGGAATTATTGATTCTATTAATTTTCGTAAACCTTAAGAAATGAAGGATAACCCATACAGGCAGGACAAAGAAGAAATAAGGGAATTGGTTCGTCAGTTTGAAAATCTAAAAGCAGGCAGATCGCATACTTTTCTGGATGAAGAATCCTTTGAAAAGATCATTGACCACTTTGATGATGTTGAAGATCTCCAGCAGGCTTTTGAGGCAGCGGATATAGCGGTCGACAGGTATCCATACTCGGCCATGCTTCATGTAAAAAAGGGAGATATCCTGATTGCAACCCGCAGATACCACGAGGCTTTAAAAGTTCTGAATCACGCGCAGGTCCTCGATCAGAATGATATCAATCTATATATACTGAAAACAGATGCCTACCTGGCACTCGACCAGCAGGAAAAAGCGGTTGAATTGCTGGAATATGCACTCACTTTATTTGAAGGGGAAGAAAGGATCGAACTCCTTTTCGAACTTGCAGATGTTTATGACGATTATGAAGAGTTTGACAAGATCTTCGATTGCCTGAAGATCATTCTGCAGGAAGAGCCTACAAACGAAGAAGCACTTTATAAGATTTGCTTCTGGACCGACTTTACCGGCCGAAATGAAGAAAGTATAAGGCTTCATCAGCAGATCATTGATGAATTTCCATACAACGAACTTGCATGGTTTAATCTTGGAGCTTCTTACCAGGGATTGAAACTTTATGAAAAAGCAATAGATGCTTACCAGTATGCAGTAGTGATTGATGAGAAATTTGATTACGCTTACCGTAATATGGGGGATGCTTATATCCGCTTACGAAAATTTAAGGAAGCAATTGAAGTGCTGCAAAAAGTTCTTGAATTATCCCGTCCCGAAGATGTGATCTATGAAGCTATCGGGCATTGTTTTGACCGGATGAAGAATTATGCGCAGGCAAGATTCTATTACAGGAAAGCATCTCATCTGAACCAGGAGGATAGTAAACTTTATTACAAGATCGCCTGCACTTACATGAATGAAGAGCAGTGGACCATGGCCATTAAGCAACTCGAAATTGCCATGCAGATCCATAGGGGTCAGCCTGAATTCAATATGGCAATGGGGGAGTGTAAAATGCAACTTGGCGATTACAAAGATGCAATTCAGAATTTTTCTTCAGTGGTTCGTCAGCGACCCAAAAATATATCAAGCTGGGAGGCTTTGATCAGGTGTTTGTATGCCGGAGAATTTTATGAAGAAGCGCTGGAGCAGATTGATGCTGCATTGATTCATACCGATCATAAACCCGTTCTGTATTATTACCAGAGTGCCGTTTTATTTGCCATGCGGAAATCAAAGCAGGCACTGGTAGTTCTTGAGAAAGCGCTGACACTTGCCCCAAAACTGGTCAAGAGGTTTATTGAGCTCGATCTGGCATTACTTCAGCGACAAAAAGTGGTTGAACTTATTTCCAGATTCAGGAAGGGAAAAACAAAATAAAGCCGGCATGACGAAGGTCGCGCACAAATAAGGATTAGTTCCCTATTTTTGCGCGGCCTTTTATTTCGTTATGTAAACAAAAAGAGATGAATTTTAACCTCACCCAGATCCCCGAGAGACATCAGAAGCCGAGAACACATGGTATAACCATGATTATGGATAAAGGACTCAGTATACCGGAAGTACATAATTTCCTCAGCATATCTGAACCACACATCGATATTGTAAAACTCGGATTTGGTACTTCTTTCGTTACCCCGAACCTGCGTGAGAAACTGGAAGTGTATGCATCTTATAATGTTCCTGTTTACTTTGGAGGAACTCTTTTCGAAGCTTTTCTTATCCGTAACCAGTTCGAGGATTATATCAGCGTTTGCAAGGATTATGGTATCAAGTACATGGAAGTAAGTGATGGTTCCGTAACGATCCCGCACGCAGAGAAATGTGGCTACATTGAAAAACTGACCAAGCACGGAACTGTATTAAGTGAAGTTGGAAGCAAGGATGCAGCGCATATTATTCCTCCCTATAAATGGATTGAACTGATGCGTGCAGAATTGAATGCCGGTTCAACCTATGTAATTGCAGAAGCCAGGGAAGCAGGTAACGTAGGTATTTACCGCGGAAGTGGAGAAGTTCGTGAAGGACTGGTACAGGAAATCCTTACGCAGATTCCAGAAGAGAAAATTCTTTGGGAAGCTCCGCAGAAATCCCAGCAACTTTATTTCATCGAACTGATCGGATGCAATGTAAATCTTGGAAATATCGCACCTACAGAAGTAATTCCTTTGGAAGCAATGAGAATTGGTTTACGAGGTGATACTTTCGATCTTTTTTTAGATAAAGAAACCGCTCAATGAGAACCTTCGGACTTGTTGGTTATCCATTAACTCATTCCTTCTCTCAAAAATATTTTTCTGAGAAATTCAGAAGTTCAGGTATTGACAATGCGCAGTACCTGAACTTTTCAATTGATACCATTGAAAAGTTTCCGCAAATCCTGAAGGACCATCCTGATATGGTCGGGATGAATGTCACCATTCCCTACAAGGAAAAAGTGATTGATTATCTGGATGAACTTGATGAGTCCGTAAAATTCATAGGAGCATGCAATTGTATACATATAAAAAACGGAAAACTTAAAGGATATAATACTGATTATATAGGTTTCAAATTATCCCTTCTCAAAAAATTAAAACCTCATCATACCCACGCATTGGTATTAGGGGAGGGAGGTGCCGCAAAGGCGGTAAATTATGCATTAAAAACACTTGGGATTGAATACCTTACTGTTTCACGAAGAGGGATAGAATCACCTGAAACCATTCAGTACGACCAGGTGAATGAAGAAATGCTGGAACAGTTTACGCTTATCATCAATACTACTCCCCTTGGAATGGCGCCAAATATTGAAACTGCACCCTCAATTCCTTATCATGCAATCAATGATCGTCATTATCTGTATGACCTTGTATATAATCCTGACAAAACTTTGTTCCTGAAACTTGGTGAGGAGAAAGGTGCTGCCATTGAAAATGGAATGGAAATGCTGACGATCCAGGCTGAGGAAGGTTGGAAGATCTGGAATAGTTAAGATCAATTTCGAGCAGGTAATAATCAGGGAGAATTTAAATTCAGACTAATATTTTATTAATCACTTCAGCGGGTACAGCCGTTACTTTTCTTGAGTTGTAATCAAAACAAACCATTCCTGTTTTTGCAGTAGCAACCAGTATGGTTTTATCATCCTGTTTCTTTTCCAGTTTGTAATAAAGATCAAATCCTACACGGGAAAAATCATCGGCACAAACGGATGCCTTAACCCTGTCTCCATAAAACAATTCGGCCTTGAATTCAATCGCAACATCTCCCATAATTAAACTTGTTCCGCCAAGATTCAACTCTGAATATCCATGTGATAGAAGAAATTGAACACGGGCTTCATGTATCATGGAAAGTATAGTATCATTACCAACATGATTTCCGTAATTGAGATCTGTAATTCTTACCGGAATTTCTGTCGTAAAAGAAAACTTATCAGGGATTGAGATCTTTATCCTGGCCATGAAAAATTTGATCTAAACTATTGTTGAATCAGAATATCTTTTAATTCAAGAAGGTCCATAAAATTGCCGGGGGCAGGAGTGAAACTTGCTTCACGGAGCATGATGGTTTTCCAGTTCTCAAACCTTAGTTTCCATTCATCATTCTGGTTGGTCATGTCATAAAACTTGCTGACATAATCAAGGAATTTTGCAGAGATCCTGGTCTGTTCACCGTTGGGTGATGTAACAGTTATATAAGATGAATTATCGCCTACGAGTAAAGACCGGTCAAGAATGGGGTTACCCCACTCATCTGTTATAGGAGGAGCCGTTACTTCAATTTTATCTTCATAATCATGAGTTGATAAACTGGAAGCAATCATTCTTTTTGGTGAACGACCATATATGTTGGATGCCTTCCTGATATAGGAGGTCGGGTTGACTGATTCAGCCGGTGATTTTACAGGTTCAGTCTGTGCAATTATCATAGGGGCCGGAACAATTGCGAGTTCATTATCGGGTGTTTCCGGCTTTACAACAGATGTAACAACACGCTGCTGTTTGCCCGTTGTAGAATTATTAAAAAACAGGAAGAAAACCAAAGTTCCTGCTAATGCAATTACAGATGCAGCAACAGCAATTTTTCTCCAGTTGAAATCAATCAGTTTGCCTGCAGCAACAGGTGCCGGTATAGTTTCTTCTTTTTCATTTAAAGCAGCAAGAATTGCCTGAAAATTATTTGCAGGAGGATTTACTTCGAACGATTGAAGTCTTGATGACAAACGAAGGCTAACAGCTTCTTCATTAAGCTCCTTAGCAATTGCTGACCACAAATTTTGAGGTGGTTCAACTTCCAGTTTGCTTAATCTGTTTTGTAAATTATCAGCCATTGTTTTTCCTGTTATAGGATTTTTGCGTGTCACTAAGATATTGAGTTACTTTTTTCTGGAGTATCGACTTGGCTCTTGCCAGCTGCGACTTACTTGTGCCTTCACTGATATTTAATAATTCACCGATCTCTTTGTGGGAGTATCCCTCAATAACATACAGGTTAAAAACAGTTCGGTAACCAGGTGAAAGATCCTGAATCAAATTAATGATATCTCTTTCAGCCAGACTGTCGAGTGCGGAAATGTCTGAATCTTCAATAGTGTTTTCTTCCTTATCACTTACTGTCGTCAGTTTCGCCTGCTTCTTCCTGTAATGTTCGATAGATGAATTAATAAATACTCTTCTTACCCAGCCTTCAAAAGATCCTTCAGCCCTGAAACGGTGAAGGTTTTTATAGACCTTGATAAATCCTTCCTGCAACAGGTCCTGAGCATCATCGGAATTGTTTGCATAACGCAAACAAACCGCGTACATTTTAGATGCAAATCTGTTGTATAACTCTTCCTGCATTTTTCTGTCGCCTGCGATACATCCAGCAATTAAGTCGGATTCTGAAATTGTATGGTTGCTTTTTGAAATCAAATTAAAAAAAGAAATTTTAGAAAGATTTATAAACTGCCGTATCGTTCCTGCAAAAATAAAACCAGCTGCGATGCTGCTTTCTGGCGATGACTGTACCTGTTCTTCTCTTCGGCATTCATTTCAGCAAAGGTTTTATCGCTGCCATCCGGTATGAAAACAGGATCATATCCAAAGCCTAAACTACCTCTTTTTTCGGGAATCACTATACCGTTACAAATACCTTCAAACAGGTATTCTTTATTATCGAGGATCAAACTTATGATTGTCCGAAACCTGGCTTTTTTAACCGGCTTGTCTTTTAACTCATACAATAGTTTGCTGATATTGTTCTCTGCAAGTCCATCTTCACCGGCGTATCTCGCAGACTTAACACCTGGTTCACCGTTCAGTGCTTCAACTTCCAGTCCGGTGTCTTCGCTGAAACAATTCTTCCCTGTCAGTTCATGGATTACCCTGCTTTTTTCACTGGCATTATCTTTAAGGGTATCATGCGGCTCTGGTATTTCTTTATAAATCCCCGCATCCTTCAGGGAGATGATCTTTACCTGTTTGCCGATGGCAAACTGCATTTCTTCAACTTTGTGCCTGTTGTTTGTTGCGAAAATGAGTTCTGTCATGAATAAATTATAATCCGAACAGCTGCTTCAGCGCTACCCAGAGTTGTGTTTTTACATTCTTTGATGCATCTGTTTCGGAAATCATGGTTGACAATCCTGGTGCCATCAGGTAACTGCATGGACCATGCGGCTGCACCCTGTATTCCGGGAAGTTCATGGGTAATGAAATGTCTTTACTTTCAACTCCAAGCATTATGATTTTGGAAGGCTGAAGTTCCGTGTGGATCTGTTCCTGCTGAACGGGTGTTTTTGCAATATTAACAATTGCCACATCTGCCAGCGTAAGTTTGCAGGCGGAAAGCATTTTAGTTAGCAGATTCAGCTCCGTATCTGCCAGAAAAACTTCGGCCGGATTCTTTACCAGGATGACGATGTGCTGCTGATTTTTGCCAAGATATTTTAACTGTAGGACAGTTGCCCCAGCTTTGGCTTCTGCTGCTGTCTGGACCAGGTTATTCCTGTACAGGCCGGCAATCATTTCCGGGTTTAATTTTACATCACTGAGACTCATCTTAAGATTTAAAACTAACAATTGTTAGTAAAATTTGAATTCATTCTTTGCAAGCCCGAAGTTTGTTCGTTTCTTTGTAACCCCAAAAAAAAGTTGTCAAAAACGTTAGAAATGATAGCCGAACAGCAAATAAAGATCACCCGTTCCAGCCGTAGCAAGTTGCAGGACATATCTCTTGAAAGGATACCTTTCGGGAGGTATTTTACTGACCATATGCTTGAAGCTGATTATATCGACGGGGAATGGAGAAATGTTGAAATCAAGCCATACCAGCCGCTGATGCTGGATCCTTCAGTTGCAGCCATTCATTATGGCCAGGCAATTTTTGAAGGTATCAAGGCTTATAAAGATGCTGAAGGGAACGCATACATTTTCAGACCTCAGGACAACTTTAAAAGATTCAATATTTCTGCTGAAAGAATGCAGATGCCTTCGATTCCTGAAGAGATTTTTATGGAGGGTATGCGCCAGCTGATTGAGATCGATAAGGCATGGATCCCGGATATGGAAGATCACAGTCTCTATATCAGGCCGTTTATGTTTGCGACAGATGAGATGCTGGGAGTTAAACCTTCGGATACCTATAAATTCATGGTGATCCTGAGCCCTACAGGGCCCTATTTCGCCGCTCCGATGCGTATTTATGTGGAAGAGTTCTTTACCCGCGCTGCTCCGGGTGGAGTAGGGTATGCTAAAGCTGCCGGTAACTATGGTGCAGCCATGTTGCCAACTGCAGAAGCCAGGAAGAAAGGGTACGATCAGGTACTCTGGACCGATGCCAATGAGCATAAATATGTGCAGGAGATCGGGGTTATGAATGTGTTCTTTGTGGCAGGAAAGAAGATCCTTACACCGGATCTCAGCCAGGGGACCATCCTTGCAGGTGTCACCCGCGATACGGCTATTACCTTACTGGGTGATATGGGATATGAAGTAGAAGAGAAGATGATCAGCATTGATGAGATCATAGATTTGTATAAAGCAGGACAGTTAACTGAAGTATTCGGTACCGGAACTGCAGCTGTGATCGCACCGATCAAGGAACTTAGATACAAGGATTTTGAGATGCATTTTGATATGGAAAAGAATGATGCGGGAAAAGGACTGAAATCTCTGGTAACTGAAATCAGGACCGGAAAATCTGCTGATAAATACGGATGGTTATATCCTGTTTAAGGCTGTTTTCAAATTTCTTTGCGGAAAAAACTATTTTTATTTTTTTATTTCCGGGATGGCTGCTACCTTTGCCGTCCCAAAAATTAAAAGGTTTATAATGCCTACAATACAGCAACTGGTAAGAAAAGGAAGAGAAATTATCAAGGCCAAGAGTAAGTCTAGGGCTTTGGATGCATGTCCATTCCGCCGTGGAGTATGTACCCGTGTTTACACAACCACACCAAAGAAGCCAAACTCTGCGCTTCGTAAGGTTGCGAAGGTACGTCTGACAAACAAAATTGAGGTAATCGCCTACATTCCGGGTGAAGGTCATAACCTGCAGGAACACTCAATCGTTCTTGTAAGAGGTGGTCGTGTGAAGGATTTGCCGGGTGTACGTTATCATATCGTTCGTGGTAGCCTGGATACTGCCGGTGTAAAAGACCGTAAGCAGAGCCGTTCTAAATACGGTACCAAGCGTGAAAAAGCTAAGAAATAATCAATAAAGTATATTTTCAAATCATTGTATAAATGAGGAAGACAAAAGCCAAAAAAATCGCCCCGGCACCTGACGCAAGGTATAATGATGTGTTGGTTAGCCGTTTCGTAAATAACCTGATGTGGCAGGGTAAGAAGAACACTGCTTTCAACATCTTTTACGATGCTGTTGACAGGATCAGTAAGCAAACCGGGGAGAACGGTTATGAGGTTTGGAGAAAAGCCCTTTCAAACGTAACTCCTGCTGTTGAAGTAAGAAGCCGCCGTATTGGTGGTGCTACTTTCCAGATTCCATCTGAGGTTCGTGCGGATCGTAAGATCTCTCTGAGCATCAAATGGCTCATCCGCTTCAGCCGTGAAAGAAACGGTAAGAGCATGGCTGAGAAACTGGCTAACGAAGTAATCGCAGCAAGTAAAGGTGAAGGTGGAGCTTTCAAGAAGAAAGAAGACACGCATCGTATGGCTGAAGCTAACAAGGCTTTCGCTCACTTCCGCGTATAAGCAGAACTTTTCAACTCTATATATAGCCGCTCCAAGGAGCGGCTTTTTAGTTTGGATAGTTGAATCGAATCTATTGGTTATTCCCTGTGTTTGATTTAATCTTTGATTTAAGCTCTTCGATCTTTTTCTGGTCTGTACATAATACTTACTGAACAACCAGTCTTCCGGAACCAATTCTTTTTCCATTCCTGCTGATTCTGTAAAAGAAAATACCAGAACGCAGCTTTGCAGTAGGAACCTGTTCAATGGTTTCAACCGGGCCATAGGTAAAAACTTTTCTTCCTATTCCATCGAAAAATTCTACCAGCAATTCTTCAGTATCAGCTGTGGCTATTCTTAAAGGGCTACCGGATGGAACAGGGTTAGGATAAAGAATCACATCTTTAGAATTAAAGAAGAAGAGCGATTCCACTCTGCTGTAAACATTTCTCGTCCCCAGGTTTATTTCAACGCGGTAATAATTTGTTCCCCTGAAAATAGCCGGGTCATTCCACCTAAATCCGAGGCTGCTGTTAACTTCCGAAGAATCAATTGTTATCCAAACATTGCCAATTAACTTTTGCAACTTTACTTCAGATATTCCAATTCCGGTGGCTAATTGCAAAGTAAGCCTCCCTTCTTCATTCACGAGATCAGCCAGAAAATTGCTGACGTAACACCCTATTCCCTGTAAAGCAGGATTAATGGTAAGGCTTCGTAACCCTTCCAAACCATCATACATTTGGGAAACAGCATAATAGTCCGGACCTGAAGCACTAATAAATATTGTGTCCTGAACCACTGCCAGATCAGACAGGTAATTTCCTGGAAGGTGTTTGATGTTGTAATTGTTTGCCTGGGAAGGATTCCAGTACAAAAGTGTTGAATCCGGACATAAATATCCCACCCTCAAAACCGGCAGATCAGATATTGTAAAACTATCAGTTATCAGAAAATCATTTCCATTATTAATTCGCAGCTGGTATACTCCCGGTTTCAGGTTTGCATTAATTCCGAACATTTTAGAACCGGTTGGTATTATTCCCAGATTTTCCCAGATCCCGGAATTCAGAATTTGCAGGGTGCTGTTTATTTTCAGTGGTTGACTCCATCTGAGTATCACTTCTTTATTTCTCTCAACTTTATCCCCTTTAACAGGGAAAGTCCAAAACAAACTGTCTTTATCAAAATACCAGTTTAAGGCAAAATCCTGGAGTCTGTAAGCATCGGCAGAACTTACAGTGATTTTATATCTTCCGGAAAAAGGGTTGTCTATTGTGACCTGTTCCTGGTTGTTTAGTGTATCGATTCCTCGAAATGCGGGGCTGAGTAGAGAATCTGAATTCGGAAAATGGCTCAATACCCAGGGATAAAATATGTTTCCCGAAGGATTTTCTACTTTAAGGTTCAGATCATGTATCAGAGCTTTTTCAATTTCGGCTGTTGCAGGAGGGTCTATCCAGCTTAACATACACCTGAGTTGCTTTAAGTCTGCCGGAACCTCAACTTCAAAAATTTTTTCTTCAATATTATTTAAGTCCGACAGTATAAAATTTCCCTGATTAATTATGGACAGTGCATTTAAGGCCTGTACATTTCCAAACCCCGAGGTGAAATCCGGACCTGGAATTAGTAGATCCTCTGCAGTATTCATTAAAATTCCCCTGATCAGTGAGGAAGGAGGCAGTGAGTCATATTTATCCGAAAATTGTTGCTGTAATACGGCTGATATGCCGGAAGTGATAGCAGCGGCTCCTGACGATCCATCTAAACCGTAAGCTACCAGTTCAGGTTTTATTCTTCCATCATGAGCTGGTCCCCGGGAACTTCTTTGTGCAACATTTAAACTTCCATCTACCGCTCCAACTAACAGGGTATTTTTAGACATTTTAAAAGATCCGCTGATGTTTGCAAAATAAAGTCCCTGGTATTTTCCTGAGCTATTTTGCTGGTCCCGGACATTTCCAGCGGAAAATATATGGAGCAGATCCCTTCTTCTGTTAGCCTGGGCATCATAAGCTGTCGCATCCTCGCCATAATAAGGCTCGATCCCGGTTCCATAAGAATGATTCTGAATACTTATTTCTGAAGATTGGAAATAATCATCTGCATCAGGCATGAGATTCAAAAATGAAGAAGAGCTGACCCAGGCATTCCATGCAGCACCTTTAGAATAATCAGAACTATTTCCTCCCCCGGCTGCCAGGGTCGCCATCTGGGTGGCATGCGTGGTTATGAAGTCAGAGGCCAAAGAGGAAGGTTTGAACCTTCCTTTAAAATCAATATCCCCTGAATCCAACTTCTGTTCTTTTATCGAAATCGTTATCTTTTTTCCATTTAACTGAGGATAACTGGAATGGAGAACGTTTAACTGATTTACGGAGGGATCAAAACCTTCAATATGACTTTCCACTACGGGAAGTCGTACCTGCCCCTGAAGGGAATAAACGGCCAAAATGGAAAAAAAGAAAAAAAAGAGTGGTTTAAACTGCATCTGCAAAATCTCTTAATTGAAGTTAACCAATCAGTTAGAAAACTTCTAAAATAAAAATCTGGCTAAAGCTATCCTGAAATAAAAGAAATGTTAAATTGATAGGGTAACAATGCGGTAAATTAACCATCCACAAAAAAATCAGCCTGGTATGAAAAGAAATTTGATAAAAAGCTTCGTGGCAGTTGCAGCCTTCAGTACGATCCTGGTGGCCTGTAAAAAAGATGCCGTTGTAGAAAATGAATCTGTAGTAACAAACGACGTGCTGGAGAAAATTGGGGCCCTCGGCTTCAGTAACAAAAATGTAGTTCAGGATGACGGAGGGTATATTGTTGAAGGGGATATTTTCCTGTCGGCCCGTGACCTGGACTCAAAACCATCTTCAACATTTCTTAGAATTGGTGGAGAAGAGCAATATCGAACCATTAACCTGGTTAAATCAACACCACGCAACATTACTGTAAGCATCTCCGGCCAATTGCCTTCTTCTTATGTTGCTGCGTTGGATGAGGCTCTTGCCCGTTACAATGCTTTGGGACTAACCCTGACTTTCCAGAGAGTCAGTTCAGGTGCAAACATCAGCTTAGTTAAAGGAAACGGGCAGTATCTTGCTTCTGCAGGATTTCCAACTTCTGCCGGTCAGCCTTACAACCAGGTTAAAGTGAACAGTCGTGCAATCGGCAATCAGCCTCAAGCTACTGTAGCTTCTATTCTTGCTCATGAAATTGGTCATTGTATTGGTTTTCGACATACCGATTATATGGACCGTTCCTATAGTTGTGGCGGAGCTACTGCAAATGAAGGCGCTTCTACAGTTGGAGCAATCCTTATTCCTGGTACTCCGGCAGGCCCTGATCCTAATTCCTGGATGCTTGCCTGTATCGGTTCCGGACAGAATCGACCATTTAATTCGAATGACAGAACTGCCCTTACTTATCTCTATTAATAAATTTGAATCATTACCGCAGGAGAGGCTGTATCAAAAGGAATTTTGGTACAGCCTTTTTTCATTTTTAGTAGCTAATAGTAGAATTATTAAAGTCAATAATGGAATAGTAAATCCCAAATTTGGAAATATTTACTATTGATAAAAAGTTTAATCAACTGGTTTTCAGCTATTTGTTTATTGGCACATTTTCAGGATATATGGTGCGGTTCCTCGATCCTAACCTGAAAACTGAAAATATGAATTCAAAATTTACCCTGAAAACTGTTCTTAACTTATTAACGCTGCTTTTTGTGTTTCTGACTGGATTTTCCCAGGATTGCACAAACCTGACAGCTACAGCAATTACAACTGAATCCAAATGCATGGCAACAGGTTCCATAACCGTTAATGCTACCGGCGGTTCAGGAAATTTCAATTACCACATTTCGGGTGGATCATTTAATACATTGACATCCTCGAAAGTTATAACCGGATTACCTGCCGGGAGTTATGTGGTCACTGTAAAGGATCTTAATTACAATTGCACGTTTGAAATTCCAAATGTTACTATAAGCGGATCTTATACTGAACCAAGATTTTCTCTGGTTAAAACGGACCTTACCTGCTTAAACAGTAACGATGGCTCAATAAGTGTTGTTAACCTCACGGGAGGATTGTCTCCTTATACTTTCACAATAATTAGTCCGTCACCTTCTAAAGTAGGGACGAGTAACACTACCGGAATATTTACAGGTTTAATACCGGGAGAGTATGTAATAAAAATGCAGGATTCCTGTGGAGGTATACAGACAAGACGAATTACAGTTTTGGCATTTGAATGGAAGATTGATTCTTACACGGTAACTCCGACCGGATGTAATGATGCATCTGCTTCATTTAACGTGAGTGATAACAGGGGCAGTAATAATTCTACCGGAACAGCATTTTCGGGATACAGATATGGAGTTGTAGTCGGAACAAATGATACAGCATGGTATACTTCAAGGAATTTCACATTCAATATGGGAAATAAAAGACAGTTTACCCTTGTAGTAAAAGATGCTTGCGGGAATGTAAAAACTGTTAACTGGACAAATGGCCGGATACCTTCCGTTGGTGCTTCTGTCACAACTTCCTCTTTAAATTGTACCACATTTTCAGCGACTGTTACAAACCAGGTAAATTTGCAGAATCCTCAATTTTGTCTGTTTAATAGTTCAAACGTCCAGGTAACCTGTAATACAAATGGAACCTTTACAAATCTTTCATACGGAAGTTATTCAGTTAGGGTCAGAGATCTTTGTTATGATACCACGATAGTAAGAAACTTTACAGTAAATCAGGCAAAACCATCTGTTGGATCTTCAGTAAATATTACCAATCGTTTATGTAATACTTTCAATGCAAATATTACTGGTCAAAGTAATTTAAGCAATCCTACATACAGACTTTTGAACTCTTCAGGAAATCAGATTGCTTCAAATACAAACGGTTCATTTAATAACCTGGCATATGGAAATTATTGTATTCAAATAGTGAATGGAAGTTGTTATGACACTACTATCACGCGTTGTTTCAATGTTACAAGAAATCCCGCATCTCTTCCTTCTTCACCAAGTGTTAGCGCAAGATCATGTTCAACGGCAACGATCAATATAGCAGGATCTAATCTGACCAATCCGAAATATGAGCTTTATGATGCTTCCAATAACAGGATAGCATCAAATAATACCGGAATATTCTCAAATCTTGCATATGGAAATTATTGTGTAAAGATGGAGGAGGAGTGTACTAATTCAATTATAACAAGGTGCTTTACTTTGAGCCGACTGGCACCTGCTGTATCTTCTGCGGTTAATCAGACCAACAAAACCTGTTCTTCATTTACTGCGTCTGTTACAGGTCAGTCAAATTTATTCAATGCGCAATACAGGTTATATAACAGTTCAAACAGTTTAATAGCGACTAATACAAATGGTGTTTTCAATAACCTCGCTTACGGGTCATATTGTATACGTGTTGAAGATCCCTGTTATGATACCGTGATAAGCAGATGTTTTACCGCAGCTCCAAATGAAGTAAATATTTCACTTTCTGCAATGCCTTCCTGTACTCTTGGAACTTCCAGTATTACAGTAAATCTTTCAGGTGGTAACAGTCCTTATATAATAAGAGTGTATAATCCTTCAGGTACACTTGTGAGAACACAAAATACTTCTGCTGCAACTACGTATTTAGATGGATTTCCCGGCCTTGGTAATAATCAGACTTATAGAGTTGAAGCAGAAAATGCATGCGGAATTAAAAATTCTACAACAGTATTGCCAATACCAAGTTCTGTTACAAAAAGCATTTCCATTACTTCTAAATGTCCGTCAGGTCAATGGCAAAATGGAGCATCCGATCTTAGTATCAATACGGGTTCAAATCCTGTAACTATTACTCCGAAAATCATAAAGAAAAATGGTACTGCCTTATCTATCACCTATAGCATTGTAAATAATGAGGTTTATAAATTTGTTGACATGGAGCCTGCAACATATGTGGTTGAATATTCAACACAATATTGTCCGGTAAAAGTTTATGATACCGTAACAGTTGCTCCGTACAGTTTTCCTAATCTTCAGCAGTCAACAGCGTATCAGTGTGATAACAACAGCTTCAGCCTCGGTGCTTCGGTTAATGGCGGCAGTGCTCCGTTTACATATGAAATCATTGGTACTTATCCGGGTCCGGCAAGTTTACAGGTAGCTCCTCAAACCAATCCTGTATTTAATATTAATGATGGTAACTCTTATAATCTTATCAGGCTCAGAGCAGTTGATAATTGTGGAAATGCAACCTTAAATGACGTTAGTATCCTGCCCCTGGCAAATATAGTTGTGTCAGCTTCGTCAAATTGTTACTCGAATGATATCAGGTTATCTGTTGACAGTATTCCAAATGCTAAATATGCCTGGTATAGAAAAACTTCTGCTACTGACAGTAGTTTGATTGGAACCGGCATCGATTATCGCATCAGCCACCTGTTGCCTTCAGATACAGGAGTGTATGTTTGTAAGACCTCAGTTAATAACGGTTGTCTGACCAAGGTTTCTTCCTATAAACTCACAGGAAACTGCGGAAGCATTTTAAATAACAGGGATAGAATTAATTACTCAACAAACCGAACTACTTCTGATCAAATAAATATTACCATATTTCCCAATCCGGTAAAGCAGGAAATAAATATTAAAGTTGGATCAAGAACCAGGCAGACCTTAAAAATCTCGCTGTATACAGTTTCGGGTCAGCTGGTATATGAAAAAACAGAAAACAGCATCTCAGACGGAACAATTAAAATTAACAGGAGTGGAAATATGAAAAAAGGGGTCTATTTATTGAAAATTCTGAATTTAGTGAAGGGAGATGTGATGTCTCAAAGGCTAATCCTCGATTAACCTTCCCGGAAAATAACAAAAAGGGTTTCCATATGGAGACCCTTTTTCATAGATGTTAGATTTATATAAAACCTCAACAAATAATTAGTTCGGTAGCTTTTATTCTATACCTTTGCGCTCCCAAAACTGGGAACCAAAATTCCCTTTTTAAATTAAAAAGTAAACAACATAACAAGTCATGGCAGACTTAAAATTTCAAAGAAACTTTGGTATTGCGGCTCACATTGATGCCGGTAAAACCACAACAACAGAGCGAATTCTTCGCTACACCGGTATGATCCATAAGATAGGTGAGGTGCACGAAGGTGCTGCTACCACCGACTGGATGGAACAGGAAAAGGAAAGGGGTATTACCATCACTTCTGCTGCTGTAAGCTGCCAGTGGAACTTTCCAACAGTATTAGGTAAAGCAACTCCTGATACAAAAAAGTACTATTTCAACATTATCGATACTCCGGGTCACGTGGACTTTACCGTAGAGGTGGAGCGTTCCATGAGGGTATTGGATGGTCTGATTGCATTGTTTTCTGCAGTTGATGGTGTAGAACCTCAGTCGGAAACAGTTTGGCGCCAGGCTAACCGTTACAATGTACCACGTATCGGTTTCGTAAATAAAATGGACCGCAGCGGTGCCGACTTCCTTAACGTTGTTAAGCAGGTTAGGGAAATGCTTGGTTCCAAAGCAGTTCCTCTTCAGTTGCCGATCGGTGCTGAAGATGATTTCAAAGGAGTAGTTGACCTTATCAAAATGAAAGGTATCATCTGGCACATGGAAACAGAAGGTATGACCTTCGACGAAATTCCTGTACCTGCTGATATGGTTGAGGAAGCAAACGAGTGGAGAGCTGCTCTTGTAGAGGCTGTTGCTGAATACGACGACCGTTTGATGGAGAAATTCTTCGACGATCCGAATTCAATTACCGAAGAAGAGATGCACGAAGCGATCCGTAAGGCGACTATCGACCTGAGCATCGTTCCGATGATGTGCGGTTCTTCATTTAAGAATAAAGGTGTTCAGACTGCTCTTGATGCAGTTTGTCGTTACCTGCCTTCTCCAATGGATATCGAAGCGGTTTCAGGTGTTAATCCTGATACAGGAGAAACTGAAACCCGCAAGCCTGATGCGAAAGAACCTTTCGCTGCACTGGCTTTCAAAATTATGACCGATCCTTTCGTAGGTCGTCTTGCATTCTTCCGGGTTTATTCCGGTAAGCTGGACGCCGGATCTTATGTTCTGAACGTAAGAAGCGGAAAGAAAGAGCGTATCAGCCGTATCATGAAAATGTTTGCCAACAAACAGAATCCAATCGATTTCATCGAAGCAGGTGATATCGGAGCTGCAGTTGGTTTCAAAGAGATCAAAACAGGTGATACCCTTTGTCATGAAGATCACCCGATCACTTTGGAGAACATGTTTATTCCTGAGCCGGTAATCTCCGTTGCAGTAGAGCCTAAAACTCAGGCTGACGTTGATAAAATGGGTATCGCAATTTCCAAACTGGTGGAAGAAGATCCGACCCTTCGCGTAAAAACTGATGAAGATACAGGTCAGACCATCCTTTCAGGAATGGGAGAATTGCACCTCGAGATCATCGTTGACCGTATGCGTCGTGAATTTAAGGTTGAAGTAAATCAGGGTGCTCCCCAGGTTGCTTATAAGGAAGCTTTCCAGGCTACTATCGAACACCGTGAGACGCTGAAAAAGCAAACGGGTGGTCGTGGTAAGTTTGCGGATATCCTGTTCAACTTCGGTCCTGCTGATAAAGAGTGGCTGACAGAAAATCCGGGAAAAGCATTCCAGTTCGTGAACGATATTTTCGGAGGATCTATTCCACGTGAATTTATCCCTGCGATCCAGAAAGGTTTTGAGCAGGCAATGACCAATGGTGTACTTGCTAACTACCCTGTTGAAAATATGAAAGTTCGTATTTACGACGGTAGCTACCACCAGGTTGACTCCGATTCAATGTCTTTCGAACTTTGTGCAAAACAAGGTTTCCGTGAAGCTGCAAGAAAAGCTAAACCTGTATTACTTGAGCCGATCATGAAAGTAGAAGTGATCACTCCTGAGCAGTACATGGGAGATGTTACAGGTGACCTTAACCGTCGTCGTGGTATGTTGGAAGGTATGGATACCCGTGCAGGTGCACAGGTAATCAAAGCAAAAGTTCCACTGAGCGAAATGTTTGGTTATGTTACCCAGCTTCGTTCCCTGTCTTCAGGTCGTGCAAGCTCCACTATGGAATTCAGTCACTACAATCCTGCTCCAAACAACGTTGCAGAAGAAGTGATCTCCAAGGTAAAGGGCAAGGCAAGTGCCAACTAAGATCAGTTGAAGCAGTTATAAATAGTAAGAAGGCCAGTGAGTGATCACTGGCCTTTCTGTTTTTCAGGTCACTGGAAGCATCTTATTTTTTGCACTCAAGGTATCCATTGTCAGTTTTACCATCAACGTAATTTTCGTTTATAGCGGAAGCTGTTTCGAGAACCTGGGCCGGTGTATAGGTCTTATTGCAGCCACCCAGCACATCGTTGGCGATCTGCCAGAATTCCAATACAGAAAGCTTTTAATACTTCAGCTTTTCCGCCCGTTGGTAACAGGGTTTCAATAGCTTTTGCGGAAGTAAGGGTAACTTTAAAACCACCATCGCAACCTACAGAAAGTCCGTTAGGGAAGGAAGAAGCGAAATTGGCTGCGAGATAGGTGCCTGGGTTGTTACCTTCTGGTTTTGCGCCCCATCCACCCGGAGTTTGCGTACGTAATGGCTCACACTCTGTTGGAGGGCAATCCTCTGCACAATAGTTGAAATTAGATTGATAAGTGGCACTTCCTACTGCAATTGCATCCAGGGGATCAGCCATATTATCAACATAACCGCAATAACGCGTTCCATCAGGTTTGTTGGTGCGGAATATTACATCAGTTGATTTGCAGCGGTTTTATAAGGATGGGGTTGGAACAGGCTGAACAGGGAAGACCTGCGGAGCAGGTATATCAAAGGATGAAGCTAATGTCCAATTAAGTACTATGCAATAAGGGAAGCGAAAAAACAGATTTTTTAATTTTTGGAAAAATTCTTGCTTTTATTTTTGCCGAATTGAAAACTACCCCTACCTTTGCATCCCATTCGAAAAAATGGGATTAGATCTATGTCACAGAGAATCAGAATAAAATTACAGTCTTACGACCATAATTTGGTTGACAAATCAGCGGAAAAGATCGTAAAGACAGTTCGTAGCACAGGTGCAGTGGTAACAGGTCCAATTCCTTTACCTACGCGTAAGAAGATCTTTACTGTTTTGCGTTCTCCGCACGTGAACAAGAAGAGCCGTGAGCAATTCCAACTGGCAACTCACAAACGTTTGCTGGACATCTACACTTCTTCATCAAGAACTGTTGATGCACTGAGCAAGCTGGATCTGCCAAGTGGTGTGGATGTAGAAATCAAGGCATGATAGCCTGGAGCTGAAGCTCTGAAAAAATTAGTTCTTTCCATCCATCTCCCAAAACCGGGGTAACACCAGGAGAAAGGAGCGCTGGAGAAAAATAAACGCCGGGTAAAACCGGAAACAAACATATGAACTAGCCGTTCGGGGTTAGTTTACTGTTGGTACTTCTTTCAACCACCTGAGCTATAGCAGGGGTGGGCATTCGGAAAAATGACTGAGCGCTGGACAAGATCCATCTCGGGTGAGTAAAAGAAAAGGTCAATGGCAAACGGGGATTGAAGTTCTGATGATTCGTCATCTAACTGTCTCTTCAACCTAGAAGGCACAAATCAAAAAATGATGAAGGGAATTATTGGAAAAAAGGTTGGGATGACCAGCATCTTCAGTTCCGATGGAAAGCAGACTAGCTGCACCATCATTGAAGCTGGTCCTTGTGTTGTCACCCAGATCAAGACAATGGAATCAGACGGGTACAACGCTACTCAAATCGCTTTCGGCGACAAGAAAGAGAAGCACACTCTCGAAGCAGAGAAAAATCACTTCGCAAAGGCTAATACTTCAGCCAAGAAATTTGTTAAAGAATTCCGCGACTACACAGTTGAGAAAGCATTAGGAGAAACCATCACTGTAGACATATTTTCCGAAGGAGAAAAAGTTGATGTGGTAGGAACCACCAAAGGAAAGGGTTTCCAGGGTGTTGTAAAACGCCACGGATTTTCCGGAGTTGGTGAACAATCACATGGTCAGCACGACCGTCAGAGAGCTCCGGGTTCAATCGGTAACTCATCCGATGCATCCAGGGTTTTCAAAGGTATGCGTATGGCCGGCCGTATGGGTGGCGACAGGGTGAAGATGAAAGGTCTGAAGATCCTGAAAGTATTCCCTGACAAAAACTATATCCTGGTTGCTGGTTCAGTTCCAGGTCATAACGGTTCAATTGTTTTAATCCAGAAGTAATTCAAAATAATCTTACTACGATGCAAGTAGACGTTTTAAATATAAAAGGTGAGAAAACCGATCGCTCCATTGACCTTCCAGAAGAGATCTTTGGTATTGAGCCGAATAATCACGTAATCTACCTTGCTGTTAAGCAATATCTTGCTGCACAGCGCCAGGGTACTCACAAAGTGAAGACCCGTATGGAAGTAAAAGGTTCAAGCAAAAAGCTTCACCGTCAGAAAGGTACCGGTGGTTCCCGTAAAGGTAATATCCGTAACCCTTTGTATAAAGGTGGTGGTACTATCTTCGGACCTAAGCCAAGAGATTACAGTTTCAAACTGAACTATAAAGTGAAAGGACTGGCAAAATGCTCTGCACTTTCTCACAAAGTGAAGGATGGCAGCCTGGTGATCATGGAAGATCTGAAAATGGACGCTCCGAAGACAAAAGATTTCCTGAATATTCTTAAAGGTCTGAAAGCTGATTCCAAGAAAGTATTGCTGCTGACCGGTGATCATGATGCAAACGTGGCACTGTCTTACAGGAATCTTCCGAATGTTCTTGGATACCAGTTCAACGATATGAACACTTACGACATCGTTAATTCGAATGTTGTAGTGATCACTGAGAGTGCAGCTAAGGCAATTGCTGAAGATGTACAGGAAATTAGCGCTAATTAATTCATTGAAAAATTTATAAGAGATGAAACTCTCTGAAGTTCTGATAAAACCAATCGTTACCGAGAAAAGCAACAAGCTTACTGATGTAAGAAGAACTTATGCTTTCCGTGTTGACCGTAAGGCTAACAAACTGGAAATCAAAAAGGCGATTGAAGGCTTTTATGGTGTGAATGTGATCGATGTTAATACTGTGGTTGTTCCTGGAAAAGCAAAGACCAAGTTTACCAAAGCTGGTTTTATTTCCGGACGCAAGCCGGCTTTCAAGAAAGCATACGTAACAGTTGCTGAAGGCGAAAACATCGACCTGTACGGTAACGTATAAGCGAAAAATAAGAATGGCGGGTCAAACGCCGCAAAGAATTGACAATCACTTAAACTGATAAAAACAGATAATGGCACTTAGAAAATTTAAACCCATCACCGCAGGTACCCGCTGGAGAATTGGTAATGCGTATGCTGAGGTTACAGCAGATACTCCTGAAAAGAGCCTGGTAGAGAAGATCAGTAAGACCGGTGGACGTAACGTTCAGGGTAGAAGATCTATGCGTTATATCGGTGGAGGTAACAAGAAGATGTATCGTCTTGTAGATTTCAAAAGAAATAAGAAAGACATTCCTGCTACTGTTGCTACCATCGAGTACGATCCAAACCGTACTGCATTCATCGCATTGCTGAATTATGCTGATGGTGAGAAGAGATATATCATTGCTCCACAGGGATTGCAGGTTGGGTCAACCGTACTTTCCGGTGATGCAGTTGCTCCGGAGGTTGGTAATGCGCTTCAGATGAAGAACATTCCACTCGGTACCAACGTACACAATATTGAAATGCAGCCTGGTCAGGGTGGAAAGCTGGTTCGTTCTGCAGGTTCATCTGCACAGCTGACCAATAAGGAAGAAAGATACGCTGTATTGAAAATGCCTTCTGGTGAGTTGAGAAAAGTGTTGATCAATTGTTATGCAACCGTAGGTGTTGTAAGTAACAGTGATCATAACCTGGAAACAAGAGGTAAAGCTGGTTTGAACCGTCACAGAGGTATTCGTCCGCGCACCCGTGGTGTTGCGATGAACCCGGTTGATCACCCGATGGGTGGTGGTGAAGGTAGATCTTCAGGAGGTCACCCACGTTCCAGAACTGGTAAATATGCTAAAGGTCTTAAGACCCGCCAGAATGGAAAGGGAAGCGATAAGCTGATCATCCAAACCAGAAAAGGTAAAAAACTAGCTAAGTAATTTTCAAACTCAATTTAACTCAAAGAACATGGCTCGTTCAATAAAAAAAGGTCCTTACGTAGCTGCTAACCTTGAGAACAAGGTTCTTGCCATCAATGAGGGCGGAAAGAGAGGAGTTATCAAAACATGGAGTCGTCGTTCAACTATTACTCCGGATTTTGTTGGACATACTTTCGCTGTTCATAATGGTAATAAATTCATCCCTGTTTATGTAACAGAATTCATGGTAGGTCACAAGCTCGGTGAATTTGCTCCAACCAGGAATTTCAAGGGACACTCAAGCAAAAAAGGATAGTAAAAATATAGGGAAGGTGGTGGCTTAGGTCATCACCGGAACTCTGACAAATTAATACAAATGGAAGCAGTAGCTAAACTTAAGAATTATCCAACTTCTCCACGCAGGATGCGTTTGCTGGCTGATGAGGTTCGTGGAATGGAAGTAGAAAAAGCGTTGGCTTTATTGGAGCACCATCCGCAGCATTCAGCAACACCGTTGTTCAAGCTTTTGAAGAGCGCGATCAGCAACTGGGAGCAGAAGAATGAAGGGAAGGGTGCAGCTGATTCGAACCTGGTGGTAAAAACCATTTTCGTTGATGGTGCCCGCACGCTGAAAAGGATGTTGCCGGCTCCTCAGGGTAGAGCTTACAGGCTGCGCAAGCGCAGCAATCACGTAACCCTGATTGTAGATTCTAAAATTTAATTGACTAAAATACTCAAACCATAATATGGGTCAGAAAACAAATCCTATTGGTGCCAGGTTAGGGATCATCCGCGGTTGGGAATCTAACTGGTATGGTAACAAAAAAGATTATGCTACCAAGTTGATCGAGGATAACAAGATCAGGACTTACCTGAATGCTCGTATCAATAAAGGTGGTATCTCGAAGATCGTTATTGAGCGTACGCTTAACAAACTGATCGTTACCATTCATACCTCAAAACCAGGTATCATCATAGGTAAAGGTGGTGGTGAAGTTGATCGTATCAAGGAAGAGCTGAAAAAGCTTACCGGAAAGGATGATGTTCAAATCAACATTCTTGAGATCCGTCGCCCTGAACTGGACGCAATGATCGTGGGAGATACTATCGCCCGCCAGATCGAGAACCGTATCAACTACAAGCGTGCTATTAAAATGGCAATCGCTTCTGCTCTTCGCATGGGTGCCGAAGGTATCAAGGTGAAAGTAAGCGGCCGTTTGGGTGGTGCAGAGATCGCTCGTTCTGAAGAGATCAAGCAGGGTCGTGTTCCTTTGCACACACTGAGAATGGACATTGATTATGCAAACGTATTTGCTTTGACTGTATACGGAAAGATCGGTATCAAAGTATGGATCTGTAAAGGTGAAGTACTTGGTCAGAGAGATCTAAATCCGAACCTGATTGCCGGTAACGACAAAGCGGGTCCTGTAGGTGAGAGAAGAGGTGGAGACCGTGGTGACAGAGGAGATAGAGGTGGAGACAGAAGAGGTGGTGGTCCACGCAGGGATAACAGAAACAAGTAAATAGTTGGTTGACGAAAGTCGACGAATCAAATTTTTCAAATTTTTCAAATTGTAATAAATGTTACAGCCGAAAAGAACCAAACACAGAAAAGCGCAGAAGGGTCGCATCCGCGCCGTTGCAAAGCGTGGTTCAACCATCTCCTTTGGTTCATTTGCTTTGAAAGCACTCGAGCCGATCTGGATGAATAACCGTCAGATCGAAGCTGCCCGCCAGGCACTGACCCGCTCTATGAAACGTGAGGGTAACGTATGGATCCGTATTTTCCCTGACAAGCCGATCACCCGTAAGCCGCTTGAGGTAAGGATGGGTAAAGGTAAAGGTAACCCTGAATTCTGGGCTGCTGTAGTTGAGCCAGGACGTATCCTGTTCGAATGCGACGGTGTTTCAATGGAAGTTGCAAAGCAGGCACTTGAACTTGCTGCACAGAAACTGCCGATCAAAACAAAATTCATTGTTCGTCCTGATTACGCAGGGTAAGCAATTGTCAAAATTTCAAATTGAAACAAGATGTCAAAGAGAATTGATTTCGTAAAGGGGATGACAGAAATGAATGAGGCAGATCTGAAAGCTAGAATTCAGGAAGATGAATTACGCCTGAAGAAGCTTGAGTTTGCTCATGCAATTTCTCCGCTTGAGAATCCAATGAGTATACGCAGCCTCCGTAAGGACCTGGCTCGTCTTAAAACTGAATTGAATAAAAAAGCAGGTAAATAACCTGGTATAAAACTAGTAAAATGGTTGAAAGAAATTTGCGTAAAACAAGAACCGGGGTGGTAACAAGCAATAAGATGGCTAAAACCATAACTGTTGCTGTTGAAAGAAAAGTAAAACACCCTATCTATGGTAAGTTCGTAAAGAAGACTACCAAGTTCCATGCGCATGACGAAAAGGACGAATGCACTATCGGTGACATCGTTCGTATCATGGAAACCCGTCCACTGAGCAAGACAAAACGTTGGAGACTGGTTGAGGTCGTAGAAAAAGCGAAATAATTTTTCCAAGGGCTCTGTCAGGACATGAAGAACCTGTTAACCCGAACAATCATAGTGGTCCCTTAAACAAGGATCCTGAACCTTCTCCCGAGAGGGAGCGAAAAAATTTTAAAAATGATCCAGCAAGAAAGCAGACTAAACGTAGCAGATAACAGTGGTGCAAAAGAAGTACTGTGTATCCGCGTGTTGGGTAACAGTGGACAGGATTACGCAAAGATCGGCGACAAGATCGTGGTTACTGTTAAGGACGCGATCCCTGCAGGTGGTATCAAAAAAGGTACCGTAGCCAAAGCAGTAATTGTACGCACCAAGAACAAATTACGTCGTAAAGATGGTTCTTATATCCGCTTCGATGATAACGCAGTAGTGTTGTTGAATAACTCTGACGAGCCTAGAGGTACCCGTATCTTCGGACCTGTAGCAAGAGAACTGCGTGATAAAGGATATATGAAAATCATCTCCCTTGCACCTGAAGTTCTTTAATCAGTAGCAAGCAAACGAAAAAAGTAATTACACTCTCCCTGAGAGCTAAAGAATATAAAAATGAGTAACAGATTTAAAGCCAAGTACAATATTAAAAAAGGCGACACTGTAGTTGTGATCGCTGGCGACGACAAGGATCTGAAGAAACCACGCACCGTGCTGGAAGTATTCCCTGATAAAGGAAAGATCATTGTTGAAGGAGTAAGTATTGTTACCAAGCATACCAAACCATCTGCACGTGATACCAAAGGTGGTATCGTTAAGCGTGAAGCAGCTATCAACATTTCCAATGTGATGCTGTGGGATGCAAAAGCTGGAGCCCCTACCAGGATCAAGCGTAGCAGGGATACCGGCAAACTGGTTCGAGTGTCAAAAAAATCCGGTGAGGTTATTAAATAAATATCAGAATGAGCACAACTAAATATACTCCGAGATTAGCAGATAAGTACAAAAATGATGTTGTACCTGCTTTGATGAAGCGCTTCAATTACGATAGTGTAATGCAGGTTCCTCGTTTGGAGAAAATCTGCCTTAACCGTGGTGTAAATGGTGCTGTAACCGATAAGAAGTTGGTTGACATCGCTGTAGACGAACTGACGGCCATCACTGGTCAGAGAGCAGTTGCTACCATGTCAAAGAAAGATATCTCCAACTTTAAGTTGCGTAAGAATATGCCGATTGGTGCAAGGGTAACGCTTCGTGGTACTACCATGTATGAATTCCTGGATCGCCTGATCGCTGTATCACTTCCACGTGTTCGTGACTTTAAAGGGATCAACGATAAAGCATTTGATGGTCGTGGTAACTACACACTTGGTGTAACCGAGCAGATCATTTTCCCTGAGATCGATATCGACAAAGTGAATAAAATCACCGGTCTTGATATCACTTTCGTAACTACTGCGCAAACAAACGAAGAAGCTTACGAATTGCTGAAGGAACTTGGAATGCCTTTCAAAAACATCAGAAAAGGACAGGAAGCATAATTGATGAAGATTTGGGGTAACCCGAATTCATAATCACAAATAATACAAATACAATATGGCAAAAGAATCAGTAAAAGCCAGAGCAAGAAAAAGGGAACGTATGGTTGCCCAGTATGCTGAGAAGCGCGCTGCTCTGAAAGCTGAAGGTGATTACGCGGCACTGGATAAACTTCCAAAGAACGCTTCACCGGTTCGTTTAAAGAACCGTTGTGAATTGACCGGTCGCCCAAGAGGTTACATGCGTTACTTCGGTCTGTCACGTGTAATGTTCCGTGACATGGCACTGGCTGGTAAAATTCCTGGCGTGAAGAAAGCCAGTTGGTAAAAAGATTCCAAATAACAATTCATAATTGAATATAAAATGGTAACAGATCCTATAGCAGATTTCCTGACCCGCGTACGCAATGCGCAAATGGCTGGTCACAGAATTGTGGAGATCCCTGCTTCTAACCTGAAAAAGCGTATCACTGAGATACTGTACGATCAGGGTTATATCCTGAAATACAAATTCGAAGATGATAACAAACAAGGCGTAATTAAAATCGCTTTGAAGTATGATCCTTCAACCAAAATACCTGCTATCCAGTCGCTCGAGAGAGTTAGCCGTCCAGGTCTGCGTCAGTACGCAAGCCCGGCTGAATTCAGAAGAGTGAAGAATGGTCTTGGTATCGCTATCCTCAGTACTTCTAAGGGAGTAATGACCGACAAGCAGGCGAAGGCTCAGAATGTAGGTGGAGAAGTTCTTTGCTACATTTACTAAAATGTAAAATGAGCAATGTAAAATGTCCAAAATTTTACATTTTATCTTTTTCATTTTAAATCAAATATTCTCTCCTGAATTAAGTTTTCTATGCGGAACTGACTATCAGGAAGGGAAATCAGAAACAACATAAAACATTTACACAATGTCTCGTATAGGTAAAAAACCGATTACTATTCCTTCTGGTGTTACCATCACCGTAGGTGCTGATAACGTGGTTACTGTAAAAGGACCAAAGGGTGAACTGAAAGAAAGCATTGATCGCGATATCAATGTAGAGGTTAAAGATGGTGAACTGCATGTTACCCGTCCTACTGACCAGATCCGCCACCGTGCAATGCATGGTCTGTACCGTTCACTTGTTTCAAACATGGTGAAAGGTGTAACTGAAGGTTTCAAGAAGAACCTTGAGCTGGTGGGTGTAGGTTTCAAAGCTGCAAACCAAGGTAATGTCCTCGATCTGTCTCTTGGATATTCTCACAATATTATTTTCGAAGTTCCTTCCGAACTGAAAGTTTCTACCGCACAGGAGAAAGGGGATAACCCGAAGATCTACCTGGAAGGTATCGACAAACAACTGATCGGACAGGTAGCTGCAAAGATCCGTGGCTTACGTAAGCCTGAACCATACAAAGGTAAAGGTGTGAAGTATGTAGGTGAAGTTATCCGTCGTAAGGCTGGTAAAGCTGCAGGTAAGTAATTAAGCGGGATGTGCTGATCAGTTCAGCACATCTTCTTTTCTAAAATTTCAACATTATTTCCGGCAGTATCGGAAATATCAAATACAAAGTAATGGCAACTAAACTTGTAAGAAGACAAAAGATCCGTTTCAGGATCCGTAAGAAGGTAGCAGGTTCTGCACAAAAACCTCGTTTGTCTGTATTCAGGAGCAACAGGGATATCTACGTTCAACTGATCGATGATGTAAACAGTGTAACAATTGCTTCTGCTTCATCCCGTGATAAGGATATTGCAGCGCAAACTGGTAACAAAGTTGACAAATCGAAAATGGTGGGTGAAGCTATCGCACGTAAAGCAAAGGAGCTCGGAATTGAAACCGTAGTATTCGATCGTGGTGGTAACCTTTATCATGGCCGTGTGAAGAGTGTAGCTGATGGTGCAAGAGAAGGTGGACTTCAATTCTAAACTCAAATTTTAATTTCAAATTTCAAATTGAAATAATGTCAAAAGTTAATTTAAATAGGGTTAAAGCCGGAGACCTGGAACTGAAGGAAAAAGTCGTTTCTATCAACAGGGTTGTAAAAACAACCAAAGGTGGTCGTGCTTTCAGCTTTTCTGCACTGGTAGTAGTTGGAAATGAAAATGGTGTTGTTGGTCATGGACTGGGTAAAGCGAAAGAAGTTCAGGAAGCCATCACCAAGGGTATTGAAGATGCTAAGAAGAACCTGGTTAAAGTTCCTATTATGCACGGTACCATTCCTCACGATCAGTTGGGTAAGTCTGGTGCTGCAAAAGTATTGATCAAGCCGGCTGCTCACGGTACGGGTGTAATCGCGGGAGGTAGCATGCGTGCTGTTCTCGAGAGTGCAGGTGTAACGGACGTATTGGCAAAGTCACTCGGATCTGCTAACCCGCATAACGTGGTGAAGGCAACCGTAACGGCTCTTGCAATGCTTCGCGAACCAATCGGTGTTGCAAAGCAGCGTAACCTGAACCTGAAGAAGGTATTCAACGGTTAATTTTATCCTGTGCAATTCGGTTATCCATCACCGTTAGTGAACAGATTCAGAAAATAATTACAAAATAATTGTATGAAAAAGGTAAAGATAACACAGGTTAAAAGTGCTATTGACAGACCTGAAAGTCAGAAACTTACTTTGAAAGCGCTTGGATTGAACAAGATGAACGCTTCAAAGGAAGTTGAAACTACTCCACAGATTCTTGGTATGATCCGTAAGGTTGAACACCTGATAACTGTTGAGGAAGTAAACGCATAATTTCCTAAATTTGCATCCCGCCGGAAAACCGGGGGTTTGCAAATTTTTTTTATTAAACAGGCGAGGGGCGATTCCCCGTTGAGTTAAAATCAAAAGATCATGAATTTACATCAGTTAAAACCTGCAAAAGGTGCAACGCACAAATCAAAGCGTTTAGGTCGTGGTGAAGCTTCCGGTAAAGGTGGAACTTCTACAAAAGGTAATAAGGGTGGACAGAGCCGTGCAGGTTATTCCAGCAAAATCGGATTTGAAGGTGGTCAGATGCCTATCCAGCGTCGTACCCCAAAGCGTGGTTTCAAAAACCCACACCGTGTTTCCTATAAAGTATTCAACCTCGCTCAGATCGAACAGATCATCGAAAAATACGGAATCCAGGAATTCACTGTTGATACCCTGTATGTGAACGGCCTTATCAATCGCACTGATAAAGTGAAGATTCTTGGTAACGGCGAGATCGCAACTAAGATCAGCTTTAAAGTGAATGCAGTATCTGAAAAAGCAAAGGCTGCAATTGAAGCTGCAGGTGGAGCTGTTGAAATACTGTAACATTAAATTCTTTATATTGCGGAACTTAATGTTTGCCGACAATAAAAACTTGTTCTAATGAAATACAGGTTTGCAAGCTTAGGATTATCTTGACTTGACAAACCTGTTTTTGTTTCTGATTAATTAAATAGCTGCGATTCGTGAAAAAATTCATTCAAACCCTGAAAAATATCTGGAGTATCGATGAACTGAGAAGTAAGATCCTTGTGACCTTGCTTTTTATCGCTATCTACCGTATCGGTACCCATATCGTTTTACCTGGTATCGATCCTACTAAGATCGATGCAACTGCTTCGACCGGTGGTATTCTCGGATTGATCGATGCCTTCGCAGGTGGTGCCTTCTCACAGGCTTCCATACTTGCTTTGGGTATCATGCCGTATATCTCTGCTTCGATCTTTATGCAGCTGATGACCATTCTTTACCCTCCATTCCAGAAACTTCAGAAAGAAGGAGAAAGTGGACGTAAGAAAATCAATCAGTATACCCGTTATCTTACCGTTATTGTAGCAGCACTCCAGGCAAGTGCCTACGTTGCTTACCTTAACTCACCTGGTTATAAAGAAGCTATTGTTCAATCCTACTCGGCTTATTTCTGGTTATCTACCACCATAGTTCTTACTGCAGGTACCCTGTTTGTAATGTGGCTTGGAGAAAAGATCACTGATAAGGGTCTGGGAAATGGTGCTTCCATCATCATCATGGTTGGTATCCTTGCACGTCTTCCACAGGCTTTCTGGCAGGAATGGCAGGCGAAGATCCCAAGAGGCGGCGGCGGTTTGCTCATCTTCGTAATCGAAATTGCTTTACTGATCGGAATTATTATGGGTCTGATCGTATTGATCCAGGGTGTGAGAAAGATCCCTGTTCAATATGCTAAACAGATTGTTGGTAACAGGCAATTTGGCGGAGCCCGTCAGTTCCTTCCAATGAAAGTGAACAGTTCAGGAGTAATGCCGATCATCTTTGCTCAGGCAATCCTGTTCCTTCCAACACTCTTATCAAACTTTGAAACAACCCAGGGTATCGCAAGGATCTTCGGTGACCACAGTAATTTCTGGTACATGGCGATCTATGCGATCATGGTAATCGGATTTACTTTCCTATATACAGCTTTGATCTTTAATCCTAAGCAGATCGCTGACGACCTGAAACGTAACAACGGGTTTATTCCGGGTGTTAAACCTGGTCAGCCTACTGCTGATTATATCGGCGCGGTAATGGACAAGATCACTTTACCTGGTGCGATCTTACTTGCACTGGTGGGTATTCTTCCGGGATTTGCACAGCGTCTTGGTGTCCAGCCTGCGTTCTCTTCGTTCTTCGGAGGTACTTCTTTGCTGATCATGGTTGGGGTTGTATTGGATACCCTGCAGCAAATCGAGACTCAGTTGCTAATGAGGCAATACGATGGTTTGATGAAAAGCGGAAGGATCCAGGGCAGACAAAGTGTTACTCCTGCATCTATGTAAGCATTGGAATTTTAGGCCATGAAATGTATTTGCATATCAGGTTTAAAATGAAAGGCTTTCTTTCAATAAAAATTTGAAATCAAAAAATAGAATATGGAACCTGAGAACATCAGGTTCCATTTTTCTTTAAGCACAAACTGATGGTTTTTTATAAAACAACTGAAGAAATTGAATTGATGCGAATCAGTTCCCTCATGGTAGGAGATACCCATGCAATTGTTGCAGCAATGATCCGCCCGGGAATCACCACAGCTGAACTCAATAAGGCTGCGGAGGAATTTATTATGGATAACCATGCGACTCCTTCATTCAAAAATTACCATGGATATCCTTTTGCTACCTGCATCTCTGTTAATGATGCAGTGGTTCACGGGTTTCCGAATTCAACTCCTTTGAAAGATGGTGATATCATATCAGTGGATATAGGAGTTTTCAAAAATGGTTTTCATGGCGACAGCGCTTATACCTACGCGATAGGAAATGCAACTCCTGAAGCATTACAATTAATGAAGATCACGAAAGAATCTTTGCTGAAAGGAATTGAGAAAGCAGTTCCAGGAAACAGGATTGGTGACATTGCTTTTGCCGTGCAGGAACATTGCGAAAAGAAAAATAAATATGGAGTTGTACGTGAACTTGTTGGACATGGATTAGGAAGAAGTCTACATGAAGATCCGCAAGTTCCGAATTATGGCAAACGCGGAACAGGTATGAAGATGCAGGAAAGAATGACCATTGCAATTGAACCAATGGTGAATCTTGGAGTGAAGGAAGTATTTTACGATAGTGATGGATGGACTGTAAGAACTAAAGATGGAAAAGTTTCTGCTCATTATGAACATACGATCTGTGTTAGAAAGGGAAAGGCAGATGTACTGTCGTCTTTTGAAGCAATTGAAAAAGCTGAAAGGGCAAATCAGGAATTGAATTCAACTTACTTATAATTTGATTCCGGTTTGGTCATGCTGCAATCTGAAACGATTTTTAAAGATATAACCGGGATAAATTAAAGCACCTTTAATACGCTTCTGGCTTTTATATTATACAAAAAGTCACTGATTATTCAGTGGCTTTTTTCTTTTTTATACCGTTTATTTTCTTGCCTGATTATGGTTATATCACCATGGTCATCTTTTTTGTAACAGATAAGTTTACAGAAAAGAAATATCATGGCAGAAGAAATCATTAATGAGCTGGATGGTCAGCCGGATGAACTGGATTTTGATCTGGAAAGTGAATTATTACTGATCAAAATGAATGCTGAATTCGGAGGTCAGGTTTATTTTCCGGAAGAGGAAGAAATTCCTTCAGAAGTAAAGTTCGAATTGCTTCAGTCTGTATATGAATTTGAAGAAGCCTACTTCAGTTCCATACATGCGGTTATCCCGGTTTACCAGCGGTTGGGTGAACCCTATTACCTTCCTGAGGATTGCTTAACAGACCAGGGAATCGTAGTTGAATTCGACCGGCTCAAAAAAGTGATGACTGATAAGCAGATCATTTTTGAGTATGAGTTTGATTACGATCCACGCAGGTTGTATGCTTTTGTAACCAATGAATTATTCAATGAAAGAATGGAGGATATTTCTATTCCTGGTTACTATAAACATTTTATTTATGAGGATTTCCATCCGAACATAGGAGAAGATTTGAAAAGGCAGTCTACGAGATTTATTGAAGAGATCACAGGCAAATGTGTTGATGAATTATATAACGGACTGAATTTTAAAATTCAATCTCGGAACGGAATGATTAATGGGGATGAAGCATGCAAAAAGATCAGGGATTTTTATGAAAGCTTTGATACGATCACATTGGGTAAGATGGATAATTTCGATGTGAAGGTGGAGGAAAAATCTGCTTCCGTAAGTTTTGATTTATCGCTTTGTGCATCCATTCTATTTAATGAGAATATCGTACTGGAAGGACGTGCAGTACTTGGGTTTTCAAATGTAATGCAGGACCTCTGGTTAATAGATTCGATTTCACTTCCGGGTTTGGTAATATGAGTTAGTTTTGCTGCATGAAATTACTCGTGATAGGTGGTGGTGCGGCAGGGTTCTTTTGTGCCGTCAATGCAGCAAGGCTGGCTCCTTCACTTGAAGTTGTACTGGTAGAAAAATCATCCAAACTTTTATCAAAGGTTCGTGTATCCGGAGGTGGGAGATGTAATCTTACTCATGCCTGTTTTGAAATCAGTGAAATGAGTAAACGATACCCCCGGGGCAGCAATTTTGTAAAGAAAAGTTTTCACCGTTTTTTTACTACTGATACAATTGAATGGTTCAGGGAAAGAGGAGTAGAAACAAAACAGGAAGAAGACGGGAGGATGTTTCCGGTTACAGATTCATCACAATCGGTTATTGATTGTTTATTGAATGAAGCAAATAAATACAGGATAGAGATCCTGATGAATAAGGAGGTTAAGGCAATACATAAAAGTGAAGAACAGTGGGCGGTTGAATTAGGGAATGGAACCAGTATGGAAGCTGATTTCGTATGCATTGCATGTGGTGGATTTCCGAAAGCATCCATGTTTGACTGGATAACGGTTAATGGCCACAGTATTGAACCACCCGTACCATCGTTGTTCACATTTAATATGCCCGGTAATTCAATCACCTCTTTAATGGGGGTTGCTGTGAATGATGCGGTCGTTAAAGTCAGTGGAACAAAACTCCAGGAAAGAGGACCGGTATTAATTACGCACTGGGGACTAAGCGGTCCCGCAATATTGAAGTTATCAGCATGGGGTGCAAGAGATCTGAAAGAAAGGAATTACGATTTCAAAATCATGCTCAACTGGTTGCCCGAATATCATGAAAATTCTATCAGGGAAAAATTGCTGGATATAAAAGAAAGTAACAGGCTGCAGTTTATTCAGACAAGGAATTTTCTGGGACTGCCTCAAAGGTTATGGCAATATTTCTGTAACAGGTCGGAGATCAGTGAGCAGTTGAAATGGGCGGATCTTCCTTCTGTAAAATTAAACAGGTTGAGTAAGATCTTATGTGCAGATGAAATGCAGGTTACTGGAAAAACAACTTTTAAGGAAGAGTTTGTTACGGCTGGGGGAATAAAATTGAATGAAGTGAATGTACAAACTATGGAAAGTAAATTATTTCCGGGGCTGTTTTTTGCGGGCGAGATTCTTGATGTTGATGGAATAACAGGCGGTTATAATTTTCAGCATGCATGGACCAGTGGATTCGTAGCGGCTGAAAGTATAGCTGAAAGAGTAGTGTAGACAATGGGATTTGAAACAATATAAAATTCGGATAAAAATCTGGCAGGGATAATGCTAAAAATAAGGCTATCCTGAGATCAGGATAGCCTCCACCATTTAACCATTAGGAAAACTCTACGCTACAATAAAAGGGTCTACTATCATCAGTACCTGCTCCTTGGTAAGTGGTTCATCAAATGCTTCAGAGGCTGCATTTGCGGAGATACCGGTACCGTTGATATTAACTATTTCAATACCTGCCTGTGAAGTATTTTCTTCACCGTTATAACTGCTTTGAACAATTGCGCCTATTCCGCTATCCTTGCCGGTGATCCAGGGTTTTACATCACCAAAACCATTTGATTTTCTCATATACCGGATATGTGCCGCGTGACGTGCTTCCACTGAATGAATATTGAGTGCAGCAGTCAACAGGTCTCCGCCCTGAACGATTTCCGCAGCGCGTCCTTTGTAAGCACGAACTCCCGTGTCTTCAAAAGTTTGTGCTACCGCGAGGAATAATTCATAATTGTTGAAAGCATCTTTGAATGGACCATTCCCTGATCCTTTACCACCAGAAAAGTCGAATGTTGGTTTTGCAACAGGTGTTCCGCCAACTCCGGTGATTGCAGCTTTTAAAAAGTTCACGTGAGCTGCTTCATGATCGGCAATTGTTTTGATTGCTCCTGTAGGCGCTCCGGCAGGAACGAGTGCAGTGCCTTTTGCAACTGCCATTGCATAAAATTCAGCTTCGAGATATTCGAGAGTAAGTGCATAATTCAGAATTTCAACCACGGTATCTTTAGTACCGTTGGTACCTGCATAAGCCTTTTTAAATAGGGATCCCAATGCAACAGGAATTGCAGCTAAAGCAAGTTTTGATCCTATTCCTGAAAAACTTTGGAGAACATTTCTCCTGGTATTGATCCTGTCGTACACTTCAGGATCTTTTGTTTCTATTGCGTTAAATATGTTAGACAGATTCATTGTAAAAGTTTTTAAATAAAAAATGAAATTTGCTTCAAATGGTCACCACTTATAATTGCTTCAAATAATTTGATTCATTTTTTTGCAAATGATTACTTCAAATAATTTGTTTCATTTATTTAGGAAGGTTAGAAGCATTGATCTTTGATTTCAGAAATGATGAAGCAATTTGTAATACTTCTGAAGGCATTCTGCTGGTATCAAGACCGTTGTTATCAATTACAGTTGAATCTGCGAATGAACCATTACTGATCAAATCACGGATATATGCGGCATGGCGCGCTTCAACTGAAACAATTTTTCCTGCAAGCACCAGGTAATCGGGACTCATAATTAGTTTTCCCGCTCCGTTATAGGCTGACACTCCCAGGTCTTCAAATGCCTTGGCTGTCCCGAGTACACTATTGCGGTCGCTGAAATTGATGGAAGAAAAGTTTACTTCAAGTGCAGGTATTGCTGCTTCGCCTAATGCTTTTTTGAAGAATTCACGATGGGCAATTTCGTGATCGCGAATATCAGTAAGAAGGGCAGTTTCAGTTGCTGTTATTCCGGTGAATGGAGTCATTGCAACCTGCGTATAAAATGCAGCTTCAAGTTGTTCGAGCGCATATGCATAATTCAAAATTCCCACATCACCGCTTCCGAGGTCAATGCCATCGGTAGGGTTCATCATATCATCATCTTTATCACAACTAGCTAGAAGTACAAGCCCGGAAGCTGCTCCGGCGTATCCGAGGAATCGCCTGCGTGAAACCCTGGATTCATTTGGTAAGGAAAGGTTATTCTGCATACTATTTGATTTTTTGTGTGCAGTAGTTACGGCGGATGAAAATATTTGGATTTCATTATCTGAAATTTTTTTGAAATGATTTTTAAAGTTTAAAACAACAGGAATAAAACAATCTTATTTGGAAGATTTTTTCCGTGCAGATTTTTTAGTTCCTGCATTTTTTGCAGCAGATTTTTTAATGGATGATTTTTTGGTACCTGATTTTTTGGTAACGGATTTCTTTGAAGCAGATTTTCTGGGACCTGATTTCTTAGGACCTGATTTATTTGTACCGGCTTTCCTCGCAGTAGATTTCTTTGGAGCAGATCTCTTTACAGCTGTTTTTTTTGTTGCTGTTTTTTTTGTTGCTGATTTTTTCGTTGCTGTTTTCTTTGCGGTTTTTCTTTTTGGAACCTTTGCTCCTGATTCTCTTGCTTCCGAAATTCCGATGGCAATTGCCTGTTTTCGGCTGGTTACTTTTTTGCCGCTTCCGCTTTTGAGTTTGCCCTCTTTGAACTCTTCCATTACATCGCCCACTTTATCCTGGGCTTTTCTTGAATATTTTGCCATAAGTTTTTAGAATTTTTACATCAAAAATGATTCCCCGTAAACCTTTGTTTCTCCTGCTTTCAGAACCCGGAAGGGTTCATAAAATCAGCGTCTGTAATCCCTGTTCTTCTTGGGATATTTTCCTATCTTTGCACCCCCGTATAAAACCATCGGGGATTTTATCATGTCTGAAAACAATATTGTAAACCCAAACGCTGAATCACAGGAGTCTGCAACACCGGTTGCTGAGGCTACAGCGTCAACAAATGCACCTGTGCAGGCTGCTCCTGTTGTGGAGACAGCACACGATGACTTCGACTGGAGCATCGACAAACGTAACGTGGCTACTTATACTGCTGAAGAAAAAGCAAAGTATGACCAGGTTTATGAAGGAACCTTTAAGGCTGTAACCGACGGAGAACTTGTAAAAGGTCTCGTAGTTGCGCTTACTAAAACCGACGTTGTAGTAAACATCGGGTTTAAAAGTGATGGTCTGGTTTCCCTGAATGAATTCCGCGACAACCCATCTTTGAAAGTTGGTGATGAAGTGGAAGTTATGGTTGTTGAGAAAGAAGACAGGGACGGAAACCTGAACCTGAGCCGCAAACAGGCGCGTATCACACGTGCATGGGAGCGTATCGTGGAAGTGCACAAAACAGGTGAAGTTATTACCGGTACTGTTACTTCTAAAACAAAAGGTGGTCTGATCGTAGACGTATTTGGAATGGAAACCTTCCTTCCAGGTTCTCAGATCGACGTTAAACCTGTTACCGATTACGACCAGTTCGTGGGTAAAACCATGGAATTCAAAGTTGTAAAGATCAACGAAGCGATCAAGAATGCCGTTGTATCTCACAAGGCACTGATCGAAAGCGATATCGAAGCACAGCGTGCAGAGATCATGAGCAAACTCGAAAGAGGCCAGGTTCTGGAAGGAACCATCAAGAACATCACCGACTTCGGTGCGTTCATGGACCTCGGTGGTCTGGACGGTCTGTTGTATATCACCGATATCAGCTGGGGTCGTATCAGTCATCCAAGCGAAGTGCTTAAACTGGATCAGAAACTTAAGGTGGTGGTTCTCGACTTCGATGATGAGAAGAAGCGTATCAGCCTTGGTCTGAAACAATTGACTCCACATCCTTGGGATATTCTTCCTGAAACAGTAGTTGAAGGATCAGTAGTTAAAGGTAAAGTAGTTAACATCGAAGATTACGGTGCATTCCTGGAAATTCTGCCTGGTGTGGAAGGACTGGTTCACGTATCTGAGATCACATGGGCTAACACTCCGATCAACGCGAAGGAATTCTTCAAGTTGGGCGACGAGCATGAAGCTAAGATCGTTACACTTGATAAAGACGCTCGCAAGATGAGTCTTTCTATCAAGCAAATGACTGAAGATCCATGGAGCACTATCGAAAATAAATTCCCTGAAGGAAGCCGTCACAGCGGTCTGGTTAAAAACATCACTCCTTACGGTGTGTTTGTTGAACTGAGCCCTGGAATCGGTGGAATGATCCACATCAGCGACCTGAGCTGGTTGAAGCGTTTCAATCACCCTTCCGAATACACCAAGGTTGCGTCTCATATCGACACAATCATCCTGGGTATCGACAAGGAGAACCGTAAACTTCAACTCGGACACAAACAACTGGAAGAAGATCCTTGGAATGCACTACAGGATACGTTCGCTGTAGGTACATTACATGATGCAACTGTTACCCGTAAGGATGACAAAGGTGCTGTGATCCAGTTGCCTTATGGTCTTGAAGGATTCGTTCCTAACCGTCACCTCGTAAGAGAAGATGGTAAGACTATCGGTGCAGACGAAAATGCAACTTTCATGGTGATCGAATTCGATCGTAATGAAAAGCGCATCGTAGCTTCTCATACAAGAATCTGGGAACAGGCGAAAGTAGAGGAGAAAGAAACTGCGAAGAAAGAAGCTAAAGTTGAGTCTGATAAGACCCGCAAAGCTGTGAAGAATATCCAGACTAAGGTTGAAAAAGCAACCCTGGGTGATCTCGGAGCACTTGCTGAACTGAAGCAGAAACTCCAGCAGGAAGAGCAGAACAGCGGCGACGCACCTGCTGAAAAAGAATAACTTAAACAGTATTCTATATTGAAAACGCCCGGAGTATTCCGGGCGTTTTTTATTTGCATAATTATTTAAAAAATATATTCCTAATAAAGCAAACGCGCATAATTCGAATCGCAAGGTGAACTTAATTTCAGCCTCTGATCAATTAAATTTCAGGATCTGAATTAAGAGATAAAAATAATTAGAGACTTAAAATTTTCAGCTTCTCCTCATCAAATTCAAGCAACGAATTAAGCTTTAAGTCTGCGGCTCCAAAACCACTGAACCCGGAAACATTTTCTGCAGGAATCACCACACATTTCATCCTTGAAGCTTTTGCTGCGATCAGACCATTAAATGAATCTTCAAAGCAAATACAATCAAGGGGAGATACTTTAAGAGCTTTTGCGCAGTCGAGATATACTTCAGGATGTGGCTTACCGTGCTGAAGATTTTCAGCTGATGAAATTGCTTTAAGGTGGTGCCTGATATTCAGTTTTTCTGCAACGACTTCTACTAAAGCGATGGGAGAAGAGGTAGCAAGTCCTATGTTGAATTTCCTTTCAATAAAGAACTGAAAAATATAATCTAAACCCGGCATGGGTTCACCTTTTTCGGCAATGATTCTGATAGCACTATCTATGATGGATCGTTCTGCCTTTGCAGCTTCATTTTTATCAACTGCAAACCTGGTGAACCACCAATCGATCCATTCCCTTGTTCTTAATCCTACAGTTGAAGCGTATTCTTCATGACTCAATACGATATTGTATTCTTCGAGCGTGATTTTACCGGCCTCCTCCCAACAGGGTTCCGAATCGATGAGCAATCCATCCATATCAAAAATGACAGTATTCATTTTGTTGTTGTTACATTAATAAAAAAAATCGGATACAGTTGTTAGAATAGTTTCCTGATTATATTTTCAATTATCAATTTGTCGATATATTATTTGCAAACATAATTTTAAAGAATGGATTATAAAGAATGGTTGTTACAGGAATTTGGTACAGAGCTTTCGGTCGATCCCTCCAATGTCAATGCAGACGAGCCTTTTGAGAACATGCATATAGATTCACTTTCTATGGTTTCGATTTCTTACAATCTTGAAACTGCTTTCAATCTTGAAAATATAGATCCAGCTATATTTTCTGAATACAATACTATTAATAAGCTTACGGAATGGTTGAATCGAAACAAGTAATCTGGTCGCCTTTTATCAAGGATTACTTTATTGATCCGCACAAATATTACAGGGAGTGCAGAATTCATAATCCTATTCAGTACGACCGTTATGGAAACCTGATGTTGTTTTCTTATCCGGAAGTTGCTTTCATTCTGAAATCGAAAGATTGCGAGGTAAGTGATCTGAGTGAATTTTTCAGGGAGAAGGAAGAAGTGATTTTCAGGAATTCCGGTCAATGCCCATTCCTGACTCAGTCTACCAATAAGTGGCTGATGTATCTGAATGGGAATCTGCACAGAAGACTAAGAGTTGGGTTAGGAAAAGTTTTGTTCCGGTACAACTTTGACGAGTTGATTGAAAAAGCTGTAGTTGAAACAAACACAGAATTTGAGGGAATGAAGGATTTTGACCTCGTGGATTATGGCAAGTTTTTTATTTTCCGGATACTTGACAGGTTTATTGGTATTGAGAACTTTGAAAGTTTTGAAAAAGTAACAGAGTACTCAAATTTACTGGCAAGAAGCCAGGATCTTTTTGTGACCAAAAAAGAATACCTGCGGATCAATGAATACCTTGTATGGGGAAAGAATATGTTCGAAAATTCTGAATTCAGAAAATTACTGGAGCAGGAACTGGAAGATGTTGATCTCACTGACAATGATATCTACTCTCTCCTGGCAATGACGCTGATGGCATTTTTCGAAACTTCAAAGGATAATTTCAGTCTGACCTTACTGGAGATTCTGCGCGACAGATCGCTATTCAGTTTCATAGAAAAAGCAGATAAAAAGAATATCCGTTTGATTTCAGAAGAGATGTTAAGATATAATTCTCCGCTGCAGTTTACTGTGAGGTTGAATAAAAAGGAAATTAAAATAAGAGACACGACAATTCCTGAAAACACAAAAATGATTCTCTGTATAGCGAGTGCCAACAGAGATGAAAATGTTTTTGAAAAGGGAAATGAAATTGTCCCCGACAGAAAGAATAATCCTCATTTTTCATTTGGTAGTGGTGAACATGTCTGTTTAGGTTCGCTGATCGCCCGGAAGGAAATGGAAATCGGATTGAAGGGAATGACGGCGTTTTTAGCACGATATCAGTTAATCCCCGAATCTGTCGAATATGGGAATCAGATATTCATGCGGACGCTCGAAAGCGCTAAAGTTGAAAAGACTGATTCATGACCAGCATAAGTTTTGGCGCTGCATTTTTATACCTCTTGCTTAGTCTTGTTTTTTATTTGTTGTTCAACCGGGAAAACAAATGGAAAGCATTGCTTTTAAGCGGTATTATTTCGATATACCTGATTTCGCCGGCAACGCTTGTTTTATTGATTGTATTAAGTCTCGTTACTTTTTATGCGGGAAAAAAAATTGTAAAAAATTCTAAATGGTTTGAATATTCCATCCCCATTTTTTTAATAATTCTGGTTCTATATAAACTGATTACTCCTGTAATGGATAAGTTCGGTATGGCGGATGCCGGAATCGTTGCCGAGAATTCATTTATACGGGTGTTATTCAATATCGTTGGAATTTCCTATTTCACCTTTAATGCGATAGCATACCTTTTTGACGTTAAAAGAAAATTTACTTCGCCAGTTGAAAGTTATCCCAGGCTTTTATTATACCTGTTTTATTTTCCAGCACTTTTTTCAGGTCCTTTGCATAAGCCCAATTACCTGCTTGCAAAATTTAGCCAGGTTCATATCAGTAATGAAAACCTTGCCAATGGATGCAGGTTAATGTTATGGGGTGCATTCAAGAATCTTGTAGTGGCCGAAAGAATTCGCCACTTTCTGGTAGTGATGGAGCAGAATGATATTTCCGGCGTTTATTTACTGGTAACAGGGCTTCTTTTTATTCTATACCTGTATTGTAATTTCAGTTCATTCATCGATTTTTTCCGTGGAGTGTCGGAAGTGTTTGGGATCAGAATGAAAGAAAACTTTCGCAACCGGGTTTATTTCTCTTATTGCAGACACGATTACTGGAGAGGTTGGCATATTACTTTGAATGAATGGTTCAGGGATTATTTTTTCTATCCGCAAATGAAAGGGAAAAAAATTAGATCTTACCAGTGGTTGCTGCTGCTAACCTTCATGCTGATTGGGCTTTGGCATGACCTGTCATTAAAAATGCTGATCTGGGGAACCTTGAATGGACTTTGGATAATAGCAGAGAAGGAGTCTGGTCTTCCGGAAAAATTTAATACATCCTGGAAAAAAACTGCCGGAATAGTATATCACCTTACTGTTAGTTCTTTTCTTGCCTGCCTGTTTATTTTTCCATCTTTAGAAATATTGTATGAAAGGTTTACAAGTGCTCCTCATTTCCCGGTTGAAATAATTATAGCATCCTGGCCTAATTTATTATTGACAGCTTTTGCGTTTATTGTTATGGACCAGGTAAATCGTCTTGCAGATGATAAATCTTTTGACCAGTTCATCAAAAATAAAAATCCATTTTTCAGAAGAGTGGCTTATGCATGCCTGATTGGAATGTTATTTTATTTGGGCAATCTGACAGAAGGTATTGATAATTTCTATGTTCAATTCTGATCATGAAAAACTCATTGGCAAAAATTGTTTTTTGGCTGGCAATTCTTTTTGCGATTGCGGTAATTTTGCCGGGGTCAATTAAGTACAATCAAAACTGTCAGGGAGAGTACTATCATCATATTTCAAATCTCAATGATTCTTCAAAAACAATCTACTTTATAGGATCAAGTCGAACCAAAAGTTCCGTCAATGATGAAATGATCAACCGCAAACTGAAAAGTTCCTGGAAGGTTATAAATCTTGGAGTAGCTTCCAGTACAATTACGCAGCATTATCTGCTTGCTGAATTTCTTGCCGCAAAAAAAGGAGAAAAAATCTTTTATATTGAATTGTCAGGATTCAGGAGAGAGCATTCTTCCAATGTAGCGGTTTCTCATTTTTTAATGAATCTTCCTACAAATACTTCTGATTATTATGCTTCTGTAGATTCTATTGTAGGTTCTGGAAATGAACTGTCTGCTTCCTTTCAGCAAATTCAGAGAGCTGTTTTCAACAGATTTAAAGTTGCCCAGGTTTCTCTTAAAGCATTATTGGGAGTGTATCCCAAATGCCGTGAACATTTTGGCTATAAACCACTCGGTCAGCTGAGGAAATCAGATGCAGGTCCCTTACTGACTCCATTTCATTTTGAGCAATACCGCAAGACCCTTCCCTCATTTGAAATCGAAAGCTATATCAGCGCATTCAGAAACCTGGAAAACCGTTTCAAAAATTTGAAAATATATTTTGTTTTACCTTTTACATCTTACCGGTCTCAGGAACGTGAAACCATGATACCTTCTTATTTGAAACTACCAGATACTGAAAAAGTGGTTTATCCTGCATACTTGTACCGCCAGCTTAATAACAGTTCTGTACTTGCAGATAACAACCACCTAAACAGTAAGGGCTCAGAATTTTATACAGCCTTCTTTATAGACTACCTTCAAAGGAGGTGAATACTATTATTGAAGAGAAAAGACCGCATTCACATCATACCTGATTTTTATCTTCATAAAATCTACATCAGGTAATTGTTCCGAAGCCATATCCGCTGAAGCCAACGCTTCCATTTTATTTGCATAACGTGGATTATAGGGTTGCTGGTATTCCTGAGGTTCATTAATGGTTATTGCTACACCTAATTTTTCACCAGCCGCTTCAGAAAGGTAACCCGCTTTTTCTTTTGCTGCTTTTACAGCTGAGATCTTGAGTTGCTTTCTGATTGATTCCATATTACTGTGAGAGGTGCGAACTACCTGGAAATTCTGTGTGGCATCATCATCCAGTTTGCTCACAAGCTCATCCATTTTTTTACTGTCAGAAAATTTCACCTGGTAGGTAATGGAAGAATAGAGTTCATCTTTTTTCTTTTTCTTACGCCACCAGTAATCAGGATTCATTCCGTCATAATTTACAATACTGATCAGCGAATCATGCATGCCCGTTGCTTTATACTGGCGCAGGAAATTTTCTTTGATCTTTTCAAGATCGATTTTCCCCTGACCTTTTTTATCGTATTCTTTTAGTGTTACGTGAACAAAAATCTGGTCAGGAACGATTTCCATCTCTGCACTGCCGTTTACCTGGATGGTACGTGGGAATGGATTAGGCGACTGGGCAAAAGTGCCGAGGGTAATGATCATAGCCAGGAGTGCAAGTATTCCTTTCTTCATAACAAAGTTTATTAAACAGATGTTGGAGGCAGAGCAATTGCATAAAAGGAAATGTTAAGGATGAATGCATTATTTTGCTACATTAGGCGCTGAGATTCAAATAATCAAACATGGCTTCTGTACTTGACAGGATTAAGAATTTTAAACTGGTAAGAAAGATCGTGTATGCAATTGTCGGGATAGTATCTTATCCGGGTCTAACAATTATTAACCGCTTACAGATCTCGGGAACGGAACATATTAAAAACCTTCCAAAAGGAAATGTACTTTTTGTAAGCAATCACCAGACTTATTTCGCTGATGTGATCTGCTTCCTGCAGATTTTCTGTGCGGTGAAATGGGGCAAAAAAAATAAACTCGGAATACCATATTACCTATTGAATCCTTTCACCAACGTTTATTATGTTGCTGCTGAAGAAACGATGAGGGGATCATGGATCAGTCGTCTCTTTACACTTGCAGGAGCACTCACTGTAAAAAGAACCTGGAGGGCAGAAGGTCAGGAAGTCAGAAGAGGGCTTGATCCATCTGATACAAGAAAGATCACAAGGGCTTTAAGTGAAAGCTGGGTAATTACATTTCCGCAGGGCACAACAAAACCATTTGCACCGGGAAGAAAAGGAACTGCTCATATCATTAAACTTACCAAACCGATTGTAGTGCCCGTAGTGATCAATGGATTCTGGAGAGCATTCAATAAAAAAGGATTGAAATTTAAAAAGAAAGGAACCTTGTTAACTGTACGTTTCAAGGAACCTCTGAATATAAATTATGATGCTCCTTCAAACGAGATCCTCGACCAGGTGATGGATGCAATCGAACAAAGTAAATCACATATGATGAAGGGCGCGCATCACTGGCTGGAAACTGATAAATAATTCAGCTTCAAAAATCAATGAATGTTTTGTTGAAGACTTTTCTTAAAAAAAGTGATCTGAAATTTTAAAGAAACAACGCCTTCAATTCTGTTGCTTCATCGGCTTTCATCTTTCCACCAAGAATTAATCTCAACTGCCTGCGGCGAAGCGCTCCTTCGTACAACCTGATCTCTTCTTCTGTTTCAGGAGTTACTGCATTGACAGGTCTTGATTTTCCGTTGGGATCGAGCGCAACAAATGTGAAGTAGGCTTCATTACTCTGGTACTTGTATTGATGAAGAACATCTTCTCCCCAAACTTTCAGGTGTACTTCCATGGAAGAAGAAAATGACCTGGAAACTTTTGCTTCGATATGCACTACGTTGCCCAGTTTGATAGGGGTCTGAAAAGAAATGTTATCTACAGAAGCAGTTACTACAGGAGCTCCGCAATGTTTCATTGCAGAAAGTGCTGCTGCAATATCCATCCAGTACATCAGTCGGCCACCCATCAGATTTCCAAATGTGTTGGTATCGTTCGGTAATACGAGTTCGGTCATGGTCACCGCTGATTCACTGGCTGTTTTTGCTTTCATGCTTTCGAAATTTGCTGCAAAGATGCAGTAAGGAAATGAGAATTAAAATTCAGTTACGATCATCATCAATCCAATGTGAGGGTTGCTTAAACAATCACCATCTCCAGCGTTTTCAAAAACGCTTCATCTACATCCGCTCCTATACCGGGTGTATCCCGAACTTCCAGTTCAAACCCATGGAAAACAACTCCACCGGTTACAGGATCAATTTTATGCCCGAGCATGCAGGTATCCATATCATAAAACAGGATCTGGTCGCAGGCAAGCGCTAAATGTGCGAAGGCGGTCAGTGCAAGCCTGCTTTCCAGCATTCCACCCATCATACAGGGAACATTGAACTTTTTACAGGTGTCATGAATTTTCAAAGCTTCGAGGATTCCACCTGATTTAGCCAGTTTGATATTTACAAAATCACAGGCATCGGCTTTAATCAGTCGTTCAGCATCATGGTGATCAAAAACACTTTCATCGGCCATTACAGGAATTGCAACCTGGTCTCTTAACGCCGGCAGCAGTCCATCATCCCAATGCCTCATGGGTTGCTCGCAAAATTGAATATTGTACCGGTACAATTCATTCAGGCAATAGACCGAATCTTCAAAACTCCATCCCTGGTTTGCATCGATCCTGATTTGCATTTCATCCCCGACTGCTTCGCGGATCGCTTTGATTCTTTCCACATCAGTCCGGGCATCTTTTCCAAGCTTGACTTTCAATATTCGTACACCGCGGCCTTTGAAATCAATGGCCTGTGCGGCCATTTCTTCGGGTGAACCGATCCCGATGGTAAGGTCGGTTTCCAATAATTTTTTTGTACCTCCCAGGTATTTATACAGGGGAAGGCCCTGTTTTTTTGCGGCCAGGTCGTAGAGACTCATATCAAATGCACTCTTGATCGTGGAATTGAATGCAGTAAAAAGATGCAATTCATTGATCCTTTCTTCAAGTTGGGATTCGTCTTTTCCTTTCCAGAGAGCCGCAAAATCTTTTGCCATTTCAAAGCAGGTATTTTGCGTTTCACCGGCGATCATCGGGAAGGCGGAACATTCACCCACTCCATAATTTCCATTGGTTGTATGCACTCTTATGAAGATATTTTGTGCGTAATACATGGTTCCTGTAGCAATTGTAAAGGGAACCATCGGAATGCTGTATTTATAAATATCAATCTGTGAAATCATTATTACTGATTAAAGTCAGATAAAAATAGTTCTATACGCTTAAATTTGCTCCGAACTTGCCCAAATTGCCTGTATGTCCACAAAAACAATAATCTCCTTTGAAGATACGGCCACTGCTTTTGCCTATAAATCTGATAAGGATCTTAAGAAAGCGAATTTTCTTTTTTCCAGCATGGGATTCGAATGGCTTGTAAAAGCCGGGACCGCACTAACGCCCTGGGCTATGCGCTCAGGACTGCCCATCAAAGGAATCATCCGTAATACTATATTCCGCCAGTTCGTTGGAGGAGAAACCCTGGATGAAACTGCTGTCGTAGCGGATAAACTTGAACAATACCACGTCAAGGTTATTCTTGATTATGGAGTTGAAGGAAAGGAAGGAGAAGAAAATTTTGACCACGCCTGTGAAGAATTCATCAAAGTGATCAACTATTGCGGATCGCAGCATAACATGCCTTTCATGAGTGTGAAAGTGACAGGGATCGCGCGGTTCGGACTTCTTGAGAAACTGGATGCAGCTGCAACTTCCAAAAGCGGATATGAAGGATTGGTTCATACAGGGATCCTTAATGATGCAGAGCGTGCCGAATGGCATCGGATTGTTCAGCGGATGGAAAGAATAGTAACTGCTGCACGCGATAAAAATGTTTGCGTACTGATAGATGCGGAAGAAACCTGGATCCAGGATCCGGTGGATGCACTGACTATGCAAATGATGGAAAAGTATAATCGTGAAACTGTGGTGATTTACAATACTGCACAATTGTATCGTCACGACAGGCTTGAGTTCCTTAAGAACAGTTTTGAGGAAGCCAATGAAAAAGGATTTCTTCTTGGAATGAAACTGGTTCGTGGAGCTTATATGGAAAAAGAAAGAGCAAGAGCAGAAGAGAAAGGTTACCCGTCACCCATTCAACCAGATAAAGAATCAACTGACCGCGATTATAATCTCGCAATTAAATTCTGTATCGAACATCTTGAAAGAATAAAAGTAATTGTTGCCTCTCACAATGAATACAGCAACCTCTACACCTGCGAATTAGTTGAAGAACACGATTTCCCGCTTGATCATCCCAATGTTCATTTCTCACAGTTGTATGGGATGAGTGATAACATTACATTTAACCTGGCGAAAGCTGGTTGCTCTGTCAGCAAGTATCTTCCATTCGGTCCGATCAATGATGTGATCCCTTACCTGATGAGAAGAGCACAGGAGAATAGTTCGGTATCCGGACAAACAGGAAGAGAACTTGGACTGATCAGGAAGGAGATGAAGAGAAGAAAGGATTGATTATTTCAGCTACCTTAAGTTTGGTGTTTTAATATCGTTTAATCTGGTTATGGGGATTATATGATTAAGTACTGCTCCTTTTTATATCAACCATAAAAATATTCCGTATGAAAAGAATATTCCTGTTTTCACTGATCATCTGCACCCTTATGCTGGTATCATTTCAGAATAGTGCAAAAGAATTGAAAGGTGCTTATGGATATGCCGACCGGGGTATGCAAATGGTTTTGTTGTTTGAGGATGGATATTTCATGCAGGCCGTTTACCAGGACAAACAATTTGTTGGAACCTGGGGTGGAACATTTGATCTGAAAAAAGATTCGATTTCTTTCAACATAGAATTTCATACAAGGGAAAATAAAAAGGTAGGAACAACTCATACAGTTCCTGTTCAGATAAAAGGAAACAACCTGGTCATCGATAACAATTCAATGGAAAGAATCGATGATGGAAATTCCCCGCTTGCAGGAAACTGGAGAATCACCGGCAGGAAGCAAAACGATAAAATGGGCGAGATCCAGCGTGGTCCGCGTAAAACATTGAAATTACTCACCGGAACAAGATTCCAGTGGGCTGCGATCAATACGGAAACAAAGGAATTTTTTGGAACCGGTGGAGGCACCTATACTTTCCAGGGTGGCAAATACACGGAGAAAATTGAATTCTTTTCGCGCGACAGCAGTCGCGTTGGAGCAACCCTGACTTTCGATGGTGAAGTGAAAGGAGACCAGTGGATTCATTCAGGATTAAGTTCAAAAGGAGATCCTATTTACGAGATCTGGAGCCGCGACAGAAAGTAAAGATTGACCGCGGGCCCGCAGTTTTCAATACTTGACAACAAGTCAGAAATCAAAAATTTTCCAGGATTATTTCAGCACACTGATATGAATACTGATATCATGCGGAGCTGTTTCATCACCCCCAAAATACGGATAGAGGAGGTAGCCATCAAATGCAGGACTATCACAATGCCTGTTTACTTTGGTTTCCTTTTCATTGTATTGAAATACGTATTGATTTCCTTCAACGGATAGTACATAACTATTCTCCTGCCCGATGGCGGCATTTCCAAGTTTAACGGAAAGTCTTTCCTTGTTGACATAATAATAGGCGAAGATCTCTACAGTTTGTCCATTCCATCTCCATCCAAATCTTGCACTGTTTTCATGGTGATGTGTTCCGCAATCTGCAACTCCATATAATTTGTTGATGTCGTTTTGATTGGAAGGAAGTTTTGTTTGATAGACAGCGGAACTGTCGAAGAGAGCTTTGAACTGAATGATCGTGCCATTAAATTTTGAGAATGATCCTGATTCAGGATAATGGTTATCTTTTTTGATCAGCCAGGTAGTATAACCTGCATATGGGGAAGCAAGTTGTTTCGGCTCCTTGTTCAGATCGGATTTTGAACAGGAAGGCAAAATTATCAATAGTGCTAAGGCACTACCTATCACCAGAAGTTTCATAAACGTTTTTGCAGGGGGTTAACTGCTTATTTTAAACGGTTTGATAGATTTCAGGAGTATCGGAGGGCCATAGAATTTACACTTATTTATCACAAAAACCTAATCTGGATTCAAATCCACATCTTCCCCACAGTGCTGAAACCATATTTCTTTAAGGTCTGATCATTTTTTACCTTGCGGCCATGCAGCAATACCACGACCTCCTAAAGCATATCCTGGAACACGGATCGGAAAAAACCGACAGAACCGGAACAGGGACGATCAGTTGCTTTGGTTACCAGATGCGTTTCGACTTGCAGAAAGGGTTTCCTCTCGTGACAACCAAAAAACTTCATTTGAAAAGTATCATTCATGAACTTCTCTGGTTTTTACAGGGCGATACAAATACCAAATACCTGGTCGATAATGGAGTAAGCATCTGGAATGAATGGGCTGATGAGAACGGTGATCTGGGTCCTGTATATGGAAAACAGTGGAGAAGCTGGGAGGGTGCAGATGGTAAGACTTATGACCAAATCACAGATGTTCTGAATCAGATAAAAACAAACCCTGACAGTCGAAGGATGATCGTGAGTGCCTGGAATGTTGCCGAGCTTCCTGAAATGGCTTTAATGCCCTGTCACAGTTTGTTCCAGTTTTATGTGGCCGACGGAAAGTTGAGCTGCCAGTTGTACCAGCGCAGTGCGGATGTTTTTTTAGGTGTTCCTTTTAATATTGCTTCCTATGCTTTATTGACGCTGATGATGGCGCAGGTAACGGGTTTAGAGCCAGGTGATTTTGTACACAGCTTTGGTGATGTACATATTTACAGCAACCATATGGAACAGGTGAAACTTCAATTATCGAGAGAGCCGTTTCCGCTTCCCAAGATGAAATTGAATCCTGAAGTAAAGGATCTGTTTGCATTTAAGTTTGAAGATTTCAGCCTCGAAAATTATCAGTGTCACCCGGCTATCAAAGCACCTGTTGCAGTATAATATGGAAAATAAAATCAGACTTAGTCTTGTAGTTGCAGCATCCGAAAACAATGTGATCGGAAAAGATAACCAGTTGTTGTGGCATCTTCCGAATGATCTCAAATTCTTCAAGAACACAACCTGGGGAATGCCCGTGATCATGGGAAGAAAGACCTATGAATCTGTTGGCAAACCTCTTCCCGGAAGAACGAATATTGTGATCACCAGGCAGGAAAACTGGAGTGCTGATAAAGTGATTGTGGTTAAGTCAATGGACGAAGCAATTCAGCAGTGTTTGTCTTTGGATGCACGGGAGGCTTATATAATCGGGGGAGGTGAAATTTATAAGCAATCAATGGAAATTGCAGACAGGATCTATATTACCAGGGTACATGCTGTACTTGAAGGAGATACCTGGTTCCCTGAAATTGATCAGAATAAATTTGAGCTGATCTCGTCTTTACCATTTTCTGCAGATGATGCACATCAATACGCCTACACTTTTGAAGTATGGCAAAGAAAATAATCCGTTGATACAATTAGCCCTGAAATATCTTTCTTACTACCTGTTTGCTTCCAATGGCAAGGGACATGGAATTCATTCTCCTTTCGTTTTCAATTTTATTCAGAAGGTATTGAATGACCGAAGGCATTATTATGCTTATGATCAGGTAGAACAATACCGGAAATACCTGTTGAAAGATAAAACACAAGTAGAGGTGGAAGACCTAGGAGCAGGATCTGTGCTGAGTAAATCAAATACAAGAACTGTCGCTGAGATCTGCAAAAACACTTCAAAGTCAAAAAAGCTTGGACAGTTACTATTCAGGTGCAGTGAATACTTTAAACCGAAAACAATTGTTGAGTTAGGAACCTCGCTCGGTGTATCAACTGCTTATCTCGCAGCGGGCAACCCTTCCGGAAAAGTGATCACTTGTGAAGGAAGCAAATCAGTTGCGGATATCACCATGAACAATTTTCAACATATGGGATTATCGAATGTTGAAATGCGCCTTGGAAATTTTGATGATACAGTACCCCAATTATTAAAAGAATATGATCAGCTTGATATGGTATTCATTGATGGCAATCATCGCGAAGAGCCTACAGTACGCTATTTCGAATGGTTTCTGCCTGCCATGCATGAAGGTTCAGTAATGATTTTTGATGATATTCACTGGAGTGATGGGATGGAAACTGCCTGGGAAAAAATTAAACAACATGAACAGGTTACTATTACCATCGATCTGTTTTTTATCGGCCTTGTATTTTTCTCAAAAGATTTTAAAGCAAAGCAACATTTCACGATCAGGTTTTAAAGATTTGCTTATCTTCAAAAGGTTAAAAACTGCGGCCGTATGAAGATTGGCGTATTAAAAGAACCGGCATTTGAATCCAGGGTTTCCATACTACCTGAAACCGTTACAGCATTACAAAAGAAGGGGATCGAAACGATCATTGAATCGGGTGCAGGCGACAAAGCCTTTGCATTTGATATTGCCTATGAACACGCAGGAGCAAAGATCTTATCACGAAATGAAGTTATAGATCAATGCGAGTTGCTGATTTGTATGCATGCACCATCAATTGAAGAGATTCCTGAAGGAAAGGCATTGATAGGAATTTACCAGCCCCTGTACAATACAGGTTTAGTTCAGCAATCCGTCAATAAAAATATCAGTTTATTCAGTCTTGATATGTTGCCTCGTACAACACGTGCTCAAAGCATGGATGTATTGAGTTCACAGGCAAATATTGCAGGATACAAAGCTGTAGTACTTGCAGCCACAACTTATGGAAGATATTTTCCCATGCTGATGACAGCTGCCGGAAGTATCGCTCCGGCAAAAGTGTTGATACTCGGTGCAGGCGTAGCTGGATTGCAGGCTATCGCAACCGCGCGCAGACTTGGAGCTGTTGTGGAAGTATTTGATACGCGTCCTGCAGTGAAGGAAGAAGTGATGAGTCTCGGTGCAAAGTTCGTTGAAGTGGAAGGTGCAGCCGATGCATCCAAAGCTGGAGGCTATGCGGTTCAGCAATCGGATGAATACCAGCAGCGACAGAAGCAGAGAATTTCAGACAGTGTTGTAAAAGCGGATATCGTAATTACGACTGCGCAGATCCCTGGAATGAAAGCGCCGATCCTTGTTACAAGGGAAATGATTGAAGCAATGAAAAAGGGTTCCGTGATCATTGATCTTGCAGCATCTACCGGTGGTAATACGGAACTTACAAAAAACAATGAGCAGGTCGATCATGGGGGAGTGACAATTATTGGAAACTCCGGATTGTCTGCAACCATGCCCATCGATGCAAGTAAATTGTATGGAAAAAATGTTGCGAATTTTCTTGCACTTATTACTACAAAAGAAGGAACGCTGAATCTGAATTTTGAAGATGATCTTGTGAAGGGATGTTGTATCACGCACAAAGGTGCTGTGATCAATGAGCGTGTGAGTAATCATATGAATCAAACCGTTTAAAAATATTTCAATGGATACTATTCTTGAATGGATCTCTTATTATGAGGACATGATCTACATCGTGATCCTGATGATCTTTTTAGGTATTGAAGTGATCGGCAGAGTACCAAGTGTTTTGCATACTCCGTTAATGAGCGGTGCAAATGCAATTCATGGTGTTGTGATCATCGGTGCTATCATCGTAATGGGAAAAGCAGAGCCGGACGATTACCTCGCACTGGGTCTCGGTTTCCTTGCAGTAGTGTTGGGTACTCTCAATGTGGTAGGAGGTTTCGTGGTGACCGACAGAATGCTGGAGATGTTCAAAAAGAAAAAATAAGCGCTGAACATTTGGGCGCAAAAAAATAAGCGCGGATTAAATTAAAACTCATGGGCATCAGTTTACTAACCCTCATTTATATTATTGGTTCCATCACTTTTATTGTTGGATTGAAAATGTTGTCGAATCCTGCTGCTGCAAGAAAGGGAAACCTGATTGCTGCAGGCGGTATGACCATTGCCATTTTCGGAACTATTTTTTTATACCAGGAAGAAGGGAACTACCTGCGCAATTACGGATGGATCTTTTTGGGACTTGCAGTAGGAGGAGTAGTAGGAACACTGGCCGCGAAGAAAGTTAAGATGACTGCCATGCCTGAAATGGTAAGTCTTTTCAATGGTATGGGCGGTGCCTGTGCTGCATTGATTTCTATAGTTGAGTTCAATCACTTTTTATATCATCCTTCGGTAAGTGATATGCCGATGATTGCTACGCAGGAAGGAATTGATATGTCGGCATTGTACTATTCAGGCGGACATTTACTCATCATTTTACTGGGGTTGATCATTGGTACAATATCTTTCGCAGGAAGTGTTATAGCATGGGGAAAATTGAACGGAAAGATCAAAGACTTTTCATTCAAAGGTCAGCACATTGTAAATCTTTCGATATTCTTTTTGATCGTTGCGATCAGTACTTACATGTTACTGAATCTTGGCAATGCGGTGAATGCGAGTTTCAGTCTGGATACAATGAATTTTGATATCTCCCCTGCGAATTGGGTAGCTCCATTATTTTATACCGTATTTGTATTATCAATAGTGTATGGAATCTTCTTCGTAATGCCCATTGGTGGTGCGGATATGCCGGTGGTGATCTCACTGTTGAATTCATTTACGGGCGTGGCTGCAGCATGCGGAGGATTCTTGTATGATAACAAAGTAATGTTGACCGGAGGTATCCTTGTAGGAGCTGCTGGAACCTTACTGACCATCCTGATGTGTAAAGCCATGAACAGGTCATTGAAAAATGTATTGATCGGTTCGTTTGGTGGTGGGGCAAAAGCCGTGGCTGGTGAAGCAAAAGAACAGGGAAATTACAAAGAGGTAAGTCTTACGGATGCTGCAGTTGTTTTGGGTTATGCGCAGAAAGTAATGATTGTTCCTGGTTACGGACTGGCTGTTGCACAGGCGCAGCATGCCTGTCATGAACTGGAGAAAATGCTGAATGAAAAAGGAATCGATGTAAAATATGCCATTCATCCTGTTGCTGGAAGAATGCCCGGACATATGAATGTACTGCTTGCAGAAGCAGATGTGAATTATGAAAAACTGCTCGAGATGGAGCAGGCAAATGAAGAATTTTCTACAACAGATGTGGTGCTGATATTGGGCGCAAATGATGTAGTCAATCCTGCAGCTAAAACGGATCCTGCATCGCCGATCTATGGTATGCCCATCCTTGATGTTGAACTGGCAAAGATGGTGATCGTCAATAAAAGAAGTATGAAGCCGGGATATGCAGGAATTGAGAATGACTTATTCTTTCAACCCAAAACTTCCATGCTTTTCGGAGATGCAAAGAAAGTGTTACAAGACCTGATCGCGGCTGTAAAGGAGGTCTAATCATTATATTTGCGCCATGGTATTACCGATTGAACTGGTAGAATCCCTGGCACTGGCTCCGGGGTTCAATAAGGAGGAGTTTGTAGATGTGCATGAGCGCCGCGAGTCGCTCACTTCGATCAGGTTCAACCCGTTGAAACCAGTTAATATTTCTTCAACAGAATTTATTTCAGGAAACGTTCCGTGGTCTTCCGGGGGATATTATCTTTCTCAACGACCGTTTTTTACATTCGATCCACTGTTGCATGCAGGAGCTTATTACGTCCAGGAAGCTTCCTCCATGTTTTTGGAAGAAGCGATCAGGCAGACAGTTGATTTAAGTCGTTCCCTGACTGCACTTGATCTCTGCGCTGCTCCCGGCGGTAAATCAACCCTGATTCAATCACTGTTGAATAAAGAAAGTATCCTGGTCAGTAATGAAGTAATTAAAACGAGGGTAACAATCCTTGAAGAAAATCTCATCAAATGGGGAGGAGTGAACAGGATCATTACGAATAATGATCCTAAAGATTTCAGGAAGTTCCCTGAACTGTTCGACCTGGTAGTGATTGATGCTCCCTGTTCAGGGTCAGGATTATTCAGAAGAGATCCTGAATTAGTGAAAGAATGGAGCCCGGGAAATGTGGAGATGTGCAGTCAGCGCCAACAAAGAATTCTGGCTGATATTCTTCCGTCATTAAAAGAGGATGGGGTGCTGATTTACTCAACCTGCAGTTATTCAGTTGAAGAGGATGAAGAAATCGCAGACTGGCTAATATCAGCGTTTGGTATGGAGCCCCTCGAATTGAATATAAAGGAGGAATGGAATATAGTAAAGTCCCATACGGAGAAGGGTGGATTTGGATACAGATTTTATCCTGATAAACTAAAGGGTGAAGGATTTTTTATCAGCTGCTTTCGAAAAAAGCAGGAGAGTCATGATAGTGAAGGTGCATCCTATTCCTCCCGTAAATCATCTAAGCTGGAGAAGGCCACTAAGAATGAACTCTTACTGGTAAATGAAATGGTGAATACAGATGGATTGTTGTGCTGGAAGTTAGGGGAAAGGATCCTGGCAATTCCGGAAGTTCAGGAAAAATTGCTGGTTGAACTGATGAATGGATTATATATCAGGAATGCAGGAGTTAGTCTTGGTAAACCTTCAGCAAAAGAATTAATTCCCGATCACGAACTGGCAATGAGTACCATTTGCAGGGAAGGAATTGCAACAATGGAGTTAAAAAAGGAAGATGCCCTGCAATATTTGCGGAGGGAGGAAGTTAAGTTAGATGGCAATTTGAGGGGGTGGGCGCTGGCAACGTTTAAAAATTTGCCTTTAGGATGGATGAAAGTTTTACCAAACCGGATCAATAATTATTATCCGAAGGAGTGGAGGATCTTAAAAAGCGCAGGCAATTAAAATAAAATACATCTTTGCAGGCGATCAAAAAAGCGATACCTATGATCAGAATGAAGCTACTTGTGTTTGTTATGTTGATGTTGTCGGTCGTACAGCTTTCTGCTCAATCCGATCTGACTGTGCAGGGATCAACCCCTGATTTGTACCTTGCTCATACCGTTTCTCCTAAAGAAACCTGGTATAGCCTTGGAAGGTTATATAATATTTCTCCAAAAGAACTTGCGACCTACAATAAGACAACGATTGAAAATCCGTTGAATATTTCGCAGCTGATCAAAGTTCCGTTGCGTTCGAATTTTTCCCAGAATAATTCAAAAGGTTCTGATGAAGTGCTGGTTCCTGTATACCACACAGTTGCCGAGAGAGAGTGGATGTATCGTATCAGTGTAAATCATAATAAAGTTCCCATTGAGAAACTGGAACAGTGGAATAACATCACAAAAGATGATGTGAGAGCAGGAATGAAACTGATCGTAGGATACCTGAAGGTGAAACCGGCCCAGTCGGCCCTCGCATCACAGGCCGGATCATCAAATAATGCATCAGCCGGCAATACAAGACCTGTTGCAACTACAACAGAAAAAGCCCCATCACCAGTGTTTAAGGATACACAGAAGCCGGTTACTGAAACTGTCAGGAAGGAAACTGCAAATAAAGAAACTGCCAAATCAGAAACTGCAAAAGCCGACCAGCCCGCTGTGTTGAAGGATAATTCTTCTATACCAAAAGAAACACCAAAAGTTGAAACTGTTCCGGCATCTGCGGAAGTGAAGAATGTAAATTTTAAGGGTGGATATTTCAGATCGCAGTATGATGATGGAGGAAGAAATGCAAGCGGTGTATCCGGAATCTTTAAATCAACCAGCGGATGGAATGATGGAAAGTATTATGCATTGATGAATAATGTTCCGGTTGGTACAATTGTGAAAGTCACATTTCCTTCAAACAGTAAATCTGTTTATGCAAAAGTGCTCGGACAGTTACCTGATATGAAAGAGTCTCTCGGATTGACTATCCGTATCAGCGAGGCGGCAGCAACAGAATTGGGAGCAGGTAATGGAAAGTTTGGCGTAGAAGTGAAGTACTAATTAGAAATTATAAATGTGATTATTTATTAAGGGCTATAATTTGTAGCCCCTTAAAAATTCCTCCACGGTCATTCTCTTCTTTCCTTCAAGTTGAATTTCTTTACAATCGATGGAACCATCATTTCCATAAAACCTGATATAGGTTTTTCCATCAGAATCTACTGCGCCAATCTTGTGCCCGTGAGTTCCGGCTTTTTTTGATGCAGCAAAGATTTTGAACATCTTATCATTCAAATAGGTGAATGCACCAGGATAGGGAGATAATCCTCTTATCAAATTATAAATATCATCAACTCCTTTGTTCCAGTCGATTTTACAGGTTTCAGTAAAGATCTTTGGCGCATGTTTTAAATCACTTTCCATCACACTGTCCTGTGGGATCTCCGTAATAGAATCTTCAGCAAGACCTTTAATTGTTCTGACGAGAAGCTGTGCGCCGATTTCTTTCATCCTGTCGTGAACAGATCCTGCGTTTTCATCTTCTCCGATCGGAATTACTTCCTTCATTAAAATATTCCCGGTATCAATTGCATGCTGCAGTTTGAAAGTAGTTACTCCGGTTTCTTTTTCTCCATTGATCACAGCCCAGTTGATGGGTGCTGCACCGCGATATTGTGGCAGTAAGGATCCATGCACATTTACAGTTCCCATGGGAGGCATGTTCCAGACTATTTCAGGCAGCATCCGGAAGGCTACAACTATTTGCAGGTCTGCATTTAATGCCGATAAATTATGGATGAATTCAGGGTCCTTCAATTTTAGTGGCTGTAATACAGGGATCCCTTTTTCAACTGCATATTTTTTTACAGGACTTTCTGTAAGTTTCATTCCTCTTCCCGCAGGTTTATCGGGTGCAGTAATAACACCAACCACCTTAAATCCTGATTGTACCAGTGCATCAAGACTTGCAACAGCAAATTCAGGTGTACCCATGAATACAATCCTTAATTCATTCCAGTTCTTTTTCGATAATTCCATTGTTATGCTTTTACCAGCCTTTTTAAATTTCTATTCAAAATCCCTGTATAACAAATACTTCTGCCTTGTCTTTTTAAATTTATCCAACCCCGGTTTCCAGCTCTTCCTGATTTCTTCTTCCGACTTCCCATCTTTTATCTGCTGCATTAAAATATCATTTCCTGCAAGCTTGTTGAAGAAATTATTTGCAAGAAAGAATTCCTGTTTTTTAGGAAACAGTTTATAGGCATCGATGATATAATTGAGCCTGATCTCTTTGTTCAGATCTTTCAAAGATAACGAAGAGAGATCCCAGCCATAACATTTCTGATCTTTCAGTTTCGGATTGGTAGCACCTTCAATACTTGTTGGTGTAAATGAATACATGTTTTTTGGCAAGGAAGGATGACCAAAAACTTTAAATGGTTTGGTTGTACCACGGCCTTCACTTAAAACGGTTCCTTCAATAAAACAGGTAGTAGGATAGAGATAGATTGATTGATTATCCGGCAAATTCGGGGAGGGTTTCACCGGCAATTCATACAAACTGTTATGATCATAATTTGCATTTTTGATCACGGTTAATTTATTCCAGTTATTCTGTTTTCTCTTTGCCTTTGTTATGCTGTCGAACAGGTTTTCTCCACACAACATTTTTGCATATTCACCCATCGTCATGCCATATACAACCGGCACCTGCTGCATGCCCACAAACGATTTGAATTTTGGATCAAGCACAGGGCCGTCAATATAAAATCCATTCGGGTTTGGCCGGTCCAGAACAATTAGCGGTTTGTTGTTCCTGATGGCAGCAACCATGTATTCTTCCAGAGAAGAAATGTAAGTATAGAAACGAACACCTACATCCTGTATATCAAAAACAAGTATATCAATATCTGCAAGATCATCGTCGGAAGGCCTGATCTTTTTTCCATATAAAGAAAGTACGGAAATGCCTGTTTTAGGATCTGTAGCATTGTCGATCTTACTGCCCGCATCTGCAGTTCCGCGGAACCCATGTTCCGGAGCAAAGATCTTTTTAATGTTGATTTTTTCCGACATTAATGTATCAACCAAATGTGTATTGTTGATCATGGATGTATGATTTGCAAATACAGCAACTGCTTTATTTTTTAACAAAGGAAGATATTCAGAAACCCTGTGTGCCGCAGGAGTAATGGTCTTATTTGATTCCTGTGCAAAAACGTTGGTTTGCAGTATTATAAGGACGAAAAAGAGGATACGATATGGTGTCATTTTTGATGTGATTTATTTGATATGGAGGCCCGAATTTCACTAAAAACTTTTATTGGCAAATGATAATTATTCCTGTTACTTTGCCCGGATGCCCCTGTTTCTTTAATAATACAATGTAATAAATATGGAAAAAGTAAAATCCGGAGATACAGTTAAAGTTCATTATCATGGACGTTTGACTGACGGAACAACATTTGATAGCTCTAATGGTCGCGAACCACTTGAATTTGAAGTTGGAAGCGGACAGGTTATTAAAGGTTTTGATGATGGTGTGTCGGGAATGGGTATTGGTGAGAAAAAAACGATCAACATTCCTGTAAATGAAGCATACGGTCCGAGAAGTGAAGAAATGGTTGTTCAATTTCCAAAAACGAACTTCCCTCCGAACCTTGATCCTGAAGTAGGTATGCAACTGACTATGACAAACAATGTTGGTCAGCAGATTCCTGTTGTGATCACTGAAGTAATGGAAGAAGTCGTTGTTCTGGATGCGAATCATCCGCTTGCCGGACAGGACCTGATCTTCGACCTTGAACTGGTTAGTATCAACGAAGGAAAATCAAGAATCATCATGCCTTAATTGAGCAGATAATTTTTAAAATATCCACAATGGAGGTCCCGGCTTTGATAAGCCGGGATTTTTTTTATCTTAGAGCCATCAAATAATCCACCTATGAAAAAGATTTTACCCATCTTTCTCTCCATGTTGCTATGCGCATCATTTGCAACTGCTCAACCCTATGCTTCTGAAATTTCCGGTTCGAATAATCAAACCATATCAAAAGAAGCTACAGTTTCCAAAAGAGCGGAAATTTTTGCTGACAGTCTCGTAAAGGCTTTTGAAGCTGCCGACTGGAATGTTTACATGAACCTGAGTTTTCCCGGAGCCATTAAATATTATGGTGGAAAGAAAGGGTACCTCGAACATGTTATGCGCGGAAGAAAAGTAGAAACCGATAAAATTGAACAAAAGCCATCTGCTATTAAAGTGCTCCAGGTTTTAACGGATGATATGGACCAGTGGCAGGCAGTTGTTGAAAGAAAGACAGAAAGATTCCTGGATGATCAGCCTACAATTCTGGTGACTTATTTAATTGGACAGTCGCTTGATGATGGTAACAACTGGACCTTTTTTGACATCGGGATGAATACGGTTGAAAATGTAATTTACATGATGCCGGAAGTGTTTCCGAGACTATCAATTCCGGAGAAAAAAATCGTAAAAAAATAAAAAGAACTTCTTTGCAAGCCACTATGATTGAAAAGGCCGTTCCTTAATTGGAACGGCCTTTATTTTTTCTAACCGGTAACAAATATTCGTTACAATAATGCAGTAATATCTTTTATAGAATTACGCCATCTCTCTTCTTTTGTAAAATAATCCTGCAATCACTCCAACCATTGTCCAGGAGACGATTGCATCAAGAAAGGAAGCCATCAGGTCGAATGTTTTATACCAGATGTGCAGTGTGTAAGGTTCATTTAAAAAAACAATGAATCCTGTGATCAGTCCGGCTAAAACATATTGTCCCATTCCAACTAATTTCATTCTTCCAATCAGCCAGCAGAACAATCCAACCATTACAATATTGACCAGCAAACCGCGGATCATATTCATGGTCATATTTGTATCATTGGTCTTATGATAGGAGATGATGGCCCATGGTTTTCCCTGCGCGTCTTTCGTTGCAGCCTCCATTTCATCCCCTGAAGTTCCTTTGGGAACATTCGGTAAAAAATATCCGCCATCTTCTGTCAACTCGCTGTTCAGATAATTCAATATCTCAGTTTGCTTTGGCGTGTAATCAGTAGCAGGTCTGTGTAATTCAAGAAGTCCGAAAGACAGGAACTGCCAGATAAAGATCAGCAGACCTCCTGTTACAGAGGTTAGAATCAGCTTTTTCATGCGGGGTTATTTTTGTTTAATAAAAGATAACCAAAGCATTCCTAAAGTGCAAACAGCAAATTGAATAACGGATCCTTCAAAGCCAAAAGAACCACCATGTAGTATTTCGCTTCCGGATGCAGATTGTGAAAAGATTGAAGGGAAATTCAGTCCGCTTACAGGATAGCCCAGGATCGGTCCCTGCACAAAATTCCATGCGAAATGAAAGCCTATTGGCATCCATATATTTTTCCTGTGTAAATAAATTGCTCCTAATAAAATGCCTCCTGCAAAAATATTCAGGATAGAGATCCAACTGACTGAAGGATTTAAGGAATGAAATAACGCAAAAACAATAGCAGAGACCATAAGAGCAGTGCGCTTATCAAAAGAGTATAACAGATTGTTGAGGACGTATCCGCGGAAGATCATTTCTTCTCCAACTGCTACGAGCATAAACACCAGGAGAGGTGCAATGAGATTGGATAGATGGATGCCTGAGCCGAATAATTTAATTGAACCCGAAACGTAGAGAATTAAAGTGCCAATTAATAACAAAGCAGAAGCTAAAAAGAAGCCGTAACCAAACAACTTCAACTGCTGAGTTTTTTTAAATCCGAGGTCACTTAAATTCCAATTGTTCCAGGACCTGCTAATAAGTAAAACCAGGAAAATAGATACGATAGAAGGGAATGCCACAAGAAAATAATGATTGTCGAGAAATGCAAAACCACCGGTAATAGAGAAAACAAAACCCATTCCCAGAAGTATGGAAATATAAATTACTATAAACAATGCGGCATAACTCCAACTTCCCTTGCTTTCTTTCAATTTCACTATTTTTATCCTGCTAAAAATAACAAGGATGTTGGATAGCTACGCATTTACTGTCAGGGAAAGATTTTTGCGCTACGTACAGATCGATACACAAAGTGATCCTTTGTCGACAACCCAGCCCTCCACTGAGAAGCAAAAGGATCTTTCCCGGATACTGGTGAAAGAACTTCAGGAAATGGGAATTCAGGATGCAGAGCTTGACCAGTTTGGATATGTTTATGGAACGCTTCCTTCTAACACAACAGATAATATACCGGTGATCTGTTTCTGCGCGCATGTGGATACATCTCCGGATTGCAGTGGGTTCCAGGTTAAACCAATAGTTCATGAAAATTATGATGGATCCGATATTATTTTGCCCGATGATACTTCACAGGTGATTTTAGTAAAAGATCATCCCTACCTGAAAAAGAAAATCGGGGACGATATAATTACTGCATCCGGTACAACCTTGTTGGGTGCAGATGATAAAGCAGGAGTTGCAGTGATCATGGATGCTGTTTATTTTTTATTATCACATCCTGAGATAAAACATGGGACAATTAAAATCCTGTTTACGCCGGATGAAGAGATAGGCAGAGGTGTGAATGCCATCAACCTGGATAAACTTGGTGCTGATTATGGGTACACGCTGGATGGCGGGGAGTTGGGTTCTTATGAAGATGAAACATTTTCTGCAGATGGATTGACAGTTTCTTTCCAGGGTGTGAGTGCTCATCCGGGATATGCAAAAGGAAAATTGATCAATGCAATAAAAGTTGCTGCCGACTTTTTAGAGCGGTTGCCTAAAAATTCTTTTTCACCGGAAACTACTGATGGAAGGGATGGGTTTGTGCATCCTGTACGTATCAATGGTTTGGCTGAATCAGCTGATATAGAATTTATTCTTCGTGATTTTTATACGCCAAGATTGAGAGAGTTTGAAAATTTCATCAGGGAGAAAGTGGATGAAACAATTGCTGCGCACCCCGGGGCAACTGCACAAATCCATGTGAAAGAGCAATACAGGAATATGAAAGAAGTATTGGATCTGCATCCTCATGTTACAACGCTTGCTCATGAAGCGATCAGAAGAGCGGGAGTTGAATTGATCAGTATGAGTGCAAGAGGCGGTACCGATGGATCCCGGTTAAGTTTTATGGGATTACCCTGTCCAAATATTTTTACCGGCGAAATGGCATTCCATGGAAAGCATGAATATGTTAGTGTTCAGGATATGCAGAAAAGTGTCAGGGTGGTAGTTGAACTCGCGAAACTTTGGGCGGAAGAGGGAAGACGTTAAATACTTCTTCATCGACTGCAAATCCTTGCAATGATTTTGCCGGCATGTTCCCGGCTGTTTTCAATAAACCATACATGAGTATTCATTCCGCCGCAAACCACCCCTGCTAAAAAGATTCCGGGTTGATTGGTCTCCATCGTTTCAGGATCATAAGTGGGTTGTAATAAATTATCATCCGATAAAGTAATGCCTGCGATTTTCAATAATTCGAAATTTGGCTGGTAGCCTGTCATTGCAATGACATAATCATTAGGAATGGTAACAATTCCATCCGGTGTTAAAATATCAACTTCTTTTTCTCTTACTGCTGCAAGCGTTGAATTGAAGTATGCTTTTATGGAACCTTCTTTGATCCTGTTATCCATATCAGGTTTCACCCAGTATTTCACCCGATCACTGATTACTGATCCTCTCGTTACAAGAGTAACCAATGCTCCTTTCCGATAAGTTTCCAAAGCCGCATCCACAGCGGAGTTTGCAGCACCAACCACTACAACTCTTTGCATAGAATAAAAATGCGGATCCTTATAATAGTGGGTAACTTTTGGAAGGTCTTCTCCCGGAATATTCATCTTAACAGGGATATCATAAAATCCTGTAGCAAGAATTATATTTTTAGTTTGATAGGAAGCGTCAGAACTGATGACTTCATATCCTTCTTCCTTTTTGCGGATATCCTGAACAGTTTCCTGTAAGTGAATATTCACCGAATTGGATACGGCAACTCGACGGTAATATTCAAGTGCTTCCGGTCGTGTTGGTTTGATATTGTTTGATACAAATGGAATTCCCCCGATCTCCAGTTTTTCCGAGGTGGAGAAGAAGGTCATATTGATCGGGTAATTATACAGTGAGTTAACAAGACAACCTTTTTCAAGGATAAGGTAGGAAAGTCCTGCTTTCTTCGCTTCCAGCGCGCATGAAATTCCAATCGGTCCTCCACCAACAATGATCAAATCATATAATGTATCCATAGATTTCTAAAGGTACAACCTGGCAGGATAAGAATTGAGATCATGAAAATTCTTCGTAACCCTGCAGGTATGTTTAATCGTACTATGCAGATGACTATTTTGTTTGTACATTCAGCACAAATATTTAAGCTCATGGAATTTTTATTTGATTACTGGTGGATTTTGGTGATCCTGCTGATTTTGTTTGCAGGATTGAAAACAATCAACCAGGGAACTATTGGCGTGGTAACGATTTTTGGAAAATACCAGCGCATTCTCACTCCAGGTCTTCGTTTGATCATTCCATTTATCGAACAGATCTATAAAAAGATCAGTATCCAGAATCGTTCTGTTGAAATGGAATTCCAGGCAGTAACAGCTGACCAGGCAAATGTATATTTCAAAAATATGTTGTTGTATTCAGTTCAGAATGCGAGTGAAGAAACAATAAAGAAAGTTGCCTTTAAATTCATCAGCGATCGAGACCTGATGCAGGCGCTGACCCGCACGATTGAAGGAACCATCCGTTCTTTCGTTGCAACCAAGCGCCAGGCAGAAATCCTTGCTTTGAGAAGAGAGATCGTTGAATATGTAAAAGATCAGATCGATGTGCTGCTCGAAGATTGGGGCTATCACTTACTTGATCTCCAGATCAATGACATCACTTTCGACCAGGCGATCATTGAATCAATGAGCAGGGTAGTGGCGTCGAATAACCTGAAAGCAGCTGCTGAGAATGAAGGTCAGGCTTTACTGATCACCAAAACAAAATCTGCGGAAGCAGAGGGTAATGCAATTAAGATCGCTGCAGAAGCAGAAAGGGAAGCAGCAAGACTGAGAGGTCAGGGTGTTGCGTTGTTCCGCCAGGAAGTAGCAAAAGGTATGACCGAAGCTGCTGAACAAATGAAACAGGCAAATCTTGATACCAATGTGATCCTGTTCAGTATGTGGACGGAAGCAATCAAAAACTTTGCTGAATACGGAAAAGGTAATGTGATCTTTCTTGATGGAAGTGCAAATGGAATGGAGGGAACAATGAAACAGATCCAGGCACTGATGGTAAAGCAGGCAGGAGCGCCGGAGTAAAAGAAAATGATATAAAAAGTAAAGAGGCTATCTCAAAAGTTTTGAGTAGCCTCTTTTTTTTCGGGTGTAGTTAGCGTTTTTATTCGTCTGATAATTCAATTCTAAAAGCACCCATTTAATTGATAAATCCTTTCATTTATTGCTTTATAAATTGGATAGTTTGTCCTGGTGCCTTTATAAAATACATTCCTTTTCCAAACTTACTGATGTCGATGGAATTTAAACCCGGTACAAGCGTTGTGCCTGTCATCAAAGTTTTTCCTGACAAATCAATTATTTCAATATTCAGTGTTTCATTAGTTCGAATATGAAGCGTATTTGAAACTACAGGATTAGGAGAAATATTGATTTTGGAAATTGACTGAATATTAATTGATACAATTTTACTGATTGATCTTTTACCATCAAGATCAACCTGAATTATGCGATAATTATTTACTCCTTTTGCAGGGTAATTGTGTAGGAATGAATAGGATTGTTTGATGTCACTGTTACCTGCAGCTTTTACATTTCCAATAGTTTGCCAATCGTTTTGCTGGTTGCTGTGCTGGATTAAAAAATTCGAAGTATTTTGTTCGAAAGAGGTAGCCCAGTTCAGTTGCACATCCGAAAGATTTTTCGTGGCTTTAAAATCATCCCATCTTACAGGTAAGGTTGAAACAACATTCAGTAATGAAATATTATCCAGGAATGCATAAACAACATCATTGCTGGTTATGCGAAAGGAGTAAATTCCTTTAAATGCAGCATTAGAACTGACATCGAAGGTTGTGAGGGCAGAAACAGAAGCAGTTCCCGTAATGGTAGCTCCTGCAACAGGATTGCCGCTTAAATCAAGCCCCGTAATTGTGACTACCGCATTACCATTAGAACTTGATTGAGCATTAATTCCAATACTTAGCAAATCAAATCTTGCTGAGCTATTTGATTTTATTAGTATTTCAGAAAATTTTGGATTGATAGACGAAGTAGATTCATAAAATGCCACACCATTTCCTGTTCCAACTGATCCATCCCAAACTTCAATAGTCATGGTAGCACCCGGTGGTTGTGCAATCAATGTAAAATCAAATCCTTCTAAATCAGATGCGGTAATCCCGGAATTCGGCCCGGATGCAACTGGCTGGGGCGTTGCATTATTAAAATTAGTTGTACCATTTGAAGGAATACCGGCCATTCCATGGAGTGCAAAAAAAGAAAGAACAAGAGTAAAAATAAATTTCATGCGCGATTGATTTACGGCAAAATTATCCTCCTCCAGAAAAGAGAACATTAAAATTCACCCAGGTAAAAAATACCCTTAGAACAAAACTTCCTAAAAAATCAACTCATGATTTTTGAAATCATCTTCTTTCCTGTTCTTATATCTCAGGTGTAACATCGAGCCGATAAATAATCCTACAATTAAAAGTATTGCCATTGAATCCTTGAAGTTGGAAATAGCAAAATTGTAGGGAGAATTGAACCAGGTCCATTTGCTTTCACCGGTAATCGCAGAGGCGGTAAGGTCGCTGGCTACAAAATTTGTGTGATCCTGTTTCATCATCAATGTCAGATAAGAGGGATCGACATGCTCCGTATACAGGTAGGCTGCAGAACTGAAAATAAACGCTGCTATAAAGCTCGCAACGAAACCGGTCAGGTTGATCTTTCCCCATTTTGAAGAGACTGATCGGGAATAATAACTCATCGAAACCCAGAAGGTCGCCATGATCAAAAAGATGAAGATTCCGAGGAAAACCCACTGTGTTGCCGCAGTGGTTACCGGAATCCATTGACGTACCAGTCCCGCTCCTATGAATATGAGCGAAAGTATGATGCCGGTAGCAAGGCCTACGGTCATTGCTTTCTTCATAACAAATAAATTTTCGGATTATTTAATAGTTGCGGGCACGGGAGATATTCAATTTACCAAAATTTTCTGAACCATCTCCCGCTTTCGGCTGCTTTTTTGATTTTAATTAAGAAATTTTATCCAGTGGTTTTACGTTCATTCAATACATTTACAACTACTTAAAAAAACAACCATTAATGAATTGGTTCTTATTGCAAATTGATACAGCAGCAGCTGCTTTACAATCCGTTCCCGCAGCCGATCCTATGTCGCAGGTTAGTTTACTGGACCTTCTTTCCAAGGGGGGACTGTTGATGATCCCTCTCGCATTGCTGTTTGTTATCGCTGTTTATGTATTCACCGAACGTTTATTATATATCCGCAAGGCTTCCAAGATCGAGGAGAATTTCATGAATATTATCCGCGACAATATTGTTACGGGAAATATCAGTGCAGCAAGAAGTATGGCTAAAAATACCAATAACCCGGTTGCCCGTATCATTGATAAGGGCATTCAGCGGATTGGGAAACCTATCGATGCCATTGAAAAAAGCATGGAAAACGTGGGTAAGCTGGAAATGTACAAAATGGAGCGTAACCTGAATATTCTTTCGCTCATAGCAGGTATCGCCCCGATGTTCGGATTTTTGGGTACCATCTTCGGAATGTTCCAGTTGTTCTTCCGACTGGCTTCTACAGGAGAGTTTACCATTCAGTCAATGGCCGATGGTATATACACCAAACTGATCTCTTCAGCAGTTGGTCTGATCATTGGTTTAATGGCCTATATCGCTCACAATTATCTTACAACACAGATCGATAAAACGGCCAATAAAATGGAAGCATCCAGCGCTGAGTTTGTAGATATATTACAGGAACCAACCCGATAAATCAACCGTATGAATATCAGAAGAAAACTCAGGTCGCATGCGGAGGTCCATACAGGACCGTTGAATGATATTCTTTTCATTCTGTTGATGTTCTTCCTTATTGCAGCTACTCTTGCAAATCCGAATGTTATCAAACTTTCAAATCCAAAGGCAAAAGGCGATACGAAGACGAAACAAAACGTCGTTGTAAATATTGATACCAATAAACAGTTTATTGTAAACGGAAAAGCATTTTCCGCGGATCAATTAAAAGAAGTGTTACAACCGCTGATTGCAAAAGATTCAACAAATGCAGTGATTGCAATCAATGCAGATAAAACAGTTGCTGTTGATGAGGTGGTGGCGGTAATGAGAGTTGCCCGTGACCTTGGAGCAAAAACTGTTTTAATGGTGGATAAATCAGGAGTTCAGTAATAGGTGCTAAATTGGTTTTCTCGCAGTTACAAAGCGTTCTTTTTCCTGCATGTCTTTTACTACCTGTACATCCACCAGGTGGTTAGACCTGAAAAGTTCTGCAACCGCATCAGCATAATTTTCATGGGTTTCAACATAAATTCCTCCGCCGGAGTTTAGTTTGTGTTGTGCAAATGAAGCAATAGCTTCATAAAAAACCAGCGGCTTTTCATTCTCTACGAATAAGGCAACCCAGGGTTCATACATCACCACATTATTGTCCATTGATTCCTTATCACTCAACGGAATATATGGAGGATTACTTACAATAGCATGTACCGTTGGAAGTGTTTCCCATGTTTTGTTGTCGAGGAAATCCACCACTTTAAAGTCAATCGCTGCATCGAGTTTTGTTGCGTTATGCTTTGCAACTTCTATTGCAGCTTCGCTGATATCACAACTGATAATATTTGCCTGCGAAAGTTTCTTTTTTATTGCAATCGGGATACACCCTGAGCCAGTACCAATATCCAGCAAAGAATAATTTTCAGATACGCGATCATGTTCGTTTTTAAAGACCAGTTCAACCAGTTCCTCGGTTTCGGGTCGGGGGATCAGCGTCTCCTCATTTACATAGAATTTCATTCCTGAAAACCAGGCTTCATTCAGTACATACTGTACCGGCATATGAGAACTGAGTGCAGCAATATATTTTTCTACCAGTATTTTCTGTTGCGTGTTCAGCGGCAGGTCTTTATTAATCACCCTGTCGATCCTGCTCCAGCCTGTAAGATGTTCCAGAACCCAGTCTGCAATACCTGCAGCTTCCCTGTCATCATACAAATGATAGAGCTGAAATAACAAACGTTGTTTGGCTTCCTGGATCGTCATAAGGCAAACTTAATTGATTTTGGTTTCATACTTTTGGCAATCCCGATCTGGAAATCACCATGGAGTTCAAGGAAATTTACATGCAGCGCTGTATCGATCTTGCGAAATGCGGAGCAGGTTCTGTTGCACCCAATCCAATGGTTGGGGCTGTACTCGTTCACCAGGATCGAATCATCGGTGAAGGTTTTCACCAGGTTTATGGAGGTCCGCATGCCGAAGTAAATTGTATCCGTTCAGTTAATGATACCGACCGCGAACTCATTCCATTTTCAACATTGTATGTTTCTCTTGAACCCTGTGCACATTTCGGAAAAACTCCTCCATGTGCCAATCTTATTCTATCAGAAAAGATACCAAATGTAATTATTGGTTCAAAGGATCCCTTTGAACAGGTCAATGGAAAAGGTATTGATATTCTGAAGAAGGGCGGAGTCGATGTATTGCAGGGAATCCTGGAAAAAGAATGTGATGAAGTCAATAAACGATTCTTCACTTTTCACCGCAAACACCGACCTTATATCATCCTGAAATGGGCCCAGACAGCTGATTTGAAAATTTCATCCGGAAGTTCCGAACGGTTAATGATCAGTAATAAATTCACCGACCGCCTAGTCCACAAATGGCGTTCGGAAGAAACAGGGATTATGGTTGGAACAACCACCGCTGCTGATGATAATCCGCTACTTACAAACAGGTGGTGGACAGGTAATAACCCGGTGCGAATAGTGATCGACAGAAACCGGAAGCTTTCTCCCTCTCTTAAATTATTTGACGGATCCACCAGGACAATTGTTTTTTATTGTAATGGAGAAGTGGATCAATCGTATCCTGTTGAATATATTCAATTGAGGAATGAAAAGGATTTACTTCACCAGGTATTGGAATCTCTTTATAATTTAAAAATTCTTAGTGTGATCATTGAAGGAGGAGCATCACTCATCAATTCCTTTATTAAATCCGGATTATGGGATGAAGCAAGAGTGATCACCAATACCAATCTTTGGGTTCTGCCCGGCGATTTTAAAAAAACCACCGCTCCGGAGACCAAATTCCATGAAGCTGCTGCTCACGATCACACATTTCCTGAAGCTATACCCGCGCCTCAATTAATTGATGCACATTTGCAGGACAGCATTCAAATTGGTCACGACCAGGTTCAAACATTTATTCATATCAACCCACGATAATTGTTTTACTTAATTGCCAGCATTGTTCTTTCTTCCTATCTCGTTTTATATTTTAAAATACTTGAAAAGCTAAAACTGGATAGTCTTCCTGTAATTGTTGTCAACTATTTCACCTGCGTAATTACGGGCATGTTTGTAAATGGGAAAATGAATATCTCTTCCGAAACAGTTGAACAACCCTGGTTCGGTTGGGCATTGTTGATGGGAACTTCGTTTGTAACCCTGTTCAACCTGATTGCATACACAGCAAGGAAAGTAGGAGTAGCAGTGACTTCAGTCGCCAATAAACTTTCATTGATCATTCCTTTCGGGTTTTCGATTTTTCTCTATAACGAATCTGTTTCCGTGGTTCAGATCAGCGGTATTATCCTGGCAATGGCAGCAGTGATCTTAACCTGTTATCCGTCCGAACAAAACAGTTTTGATCATACCCTCAAAAGATCAATGCTTATCCTTCTTCCTGCAATCCTTTTTTTCGGAAGTGGATTACTTGATACGATGATCAAATATGTTGAACACAGCTTTCTGGATGGAACCAATAACAATGATTACCTGATCATGTCCTTTTTATCGGCCGGAACCATTGGTTTAGTTTTATTAACAGGGTCACTGATTACGGGAAAACTTCGCTTTGACTGGAGAGCAATTCCGGCCGGAATTATTTTAGGAATCCCTAACTATTTTTCTATCTGGACTTTAATTGAAAGCCTTAAACAAAATCCATCTAGAAGTGGTGTGATCTTACCGGTGATCAATATGGGTATCGTATTATTCAGTTCTGTAGCTGCCTGGCTGTTCTTCCGTGAACGATTATCAACTATTAACTGGATAGGAATTGTTCTATCGCTTATAGCCATAACTTTGATCGCTTTTGCGTAACAGAGAAAAATAACCTGAATCGCTTTGCGTAACAGAAGAAAAATTCCTTACCCGGTTTTTCAAGTAGAAAACCAGGAAATGGAAGGAAGATTCCGTGAAAATGAATGAACCCCTTATGACCCAGGCTGAATTTTATACAACTATCGAAAAATCTGCTGTCGCGGAATCCAAAGATCGCGGGAGTAAATTCATCGCTTATGCCTACCCGGTAGAAACTATTGAAGACTTTAAAAAATACCTGGAAGAAGTAAAGAAAGATCATCCGAAAGCATCGCACCATTGTTTTGCATACCGGATAGGTCTTGATAATAATGTTTATCGCGTCAATGATGATGGTGAACCTTCGGGAACTGCTGGGAAGCCGATACTGGGACAGATTGATAGTAAACAACTCACCAACATTCTCATCGTTGTGGTAAGATATTTTGGAGGAACATTGCTTGGAGTGCCCGGATTGATCAATGCTTATAAAACTGCTGCCTCTCTTGTATTACAGGTTACGCCAACCGTTCAGAAACCCATTGAAGAAAATTACATTCTTCATTTCGATTATACCCAAATGAACGAAGTAATGATGGTGGTAAAACAACTCAATTGCACCGTGCTCCGGCAGGAAATGCAACTTTTCTGCGATCTTGAGATCGGGATTCCCAAATCAAAAATTACAGAAGCACTTTACCGCATCAAAGATATCCGTGGAGTTGAAGTAAGTAAGAAGAAATGATTACCATTCAACGAGTGAAACGCCCAGTCCAATAGTAGTTGACGATGGTTGTAATCGATCATTGTTTCACCATAACCTTCATAAACCTGTAAACGTCCTTTGTATATCAAAGTTTTAATTTATCGAGCAAATACAAATACGCTTCATGCAGGTGATGATTGAAGATTTTGGTCTGATCGTTTTGAAATAGTTTAAAATATTCTTCATCTCCTTTTAAAACAATTGTTGGTCCGGTTCTTACAAAATGATTGCTTTCAAAATATTGAGGAGGTACAAATCCGGGGATATAATTCTTCACCAGTTTTGAAGTGTATTTTCCCAGGTATTTCTGAAAATTCCTTTGCGCCTTTTTTGTTGGTTTGCTCATCCGGTTATACGCATGGCGTAATGCTAATTTCGTAGGAAACTTTTGTTTACTGATCATCTCGCTTGCACCTACAAAAGGGTTCACTTCATTAAAATCATCGAGGGTTTGAATTGAAAAAGGAACTTCCGGAACCCAGTCTGCAGCGTTCACAATATTATATGCCCAACCATCCTGCACCATTGATTCATATTCATAGGCAAATTGAAGATTACCTGGCTTAGGTGCTGCACTGCAATAGGTTTTTATCCGCAAATCCACGGGCAAAGTTCCATTTTTTTGCAAGTGCATTAGTTGCGCATTCAGTAGATAAGCAATTGCTCCACCCTGGCTGTGTCCGATAATCAGCAACTCTCTTTTTCCTGATTTATACATTGAATCAATAGCAGGTAAAATTGTTTTCGAAAGGTAACCAAGACTTACTACCCATCCGGTATGAACGGCTGCTTCCGGGTGTGTCGCCAGTTCATATTGGAAATTATCATTCTCCCCAATCGTGATCGATCCTTTTGCGGGGATCATGGCTGCATAAAAGTTCGCAAGCCAGCTTTGGGAATTCTGCGTGGTACCGCGGATGCTGATAACCGGGATAGTTTCATTCAGTGTGTAGAGTTCCCAGGTATTATCAAGTCCTACAACTGCCGATCGGTATAAAAATCTGATATTGTCCGTCAAAGGCACTTTGACCCGGTAGGAGCTGTCTCCGAACTGGGCCGACATCCGCATAAGATTGCGGTACTCTTCTTTATCAAAACCTGGTTTTAAATTCTGTGCAGATAAAATTATACTGCACATGATAGCGGCTAAAAGGAAAAAGGTTTTGCGCATAAGCTTTGGTTGCAGATGTATAAAACCTTAAAATAGTAAATGGTTCAAATATTCTCAGGGTTAAGTAAAAACTCAGGATTTAAACATACTGCTCACCACCAGTTCTTTTGATCCTGCAGTGTATTTATAAAATCCTTCGCAGGACTTAGCTCCAAGATATCCGGCAGTAACCATATTAGTCAACAGCGGGCACGGTGCATATTTCGGATTGCCGAAACCATCATGAAGTACTTTAAGAATAGCATGACAAACATCAAGGCCAATAAAATCTGCAAGTTGTAATGGGCCCATCGGATGAGCCATTCCGAGTTTCATCACCGTATCAATTTCTTCTACTCCTGCAACTCCTTCATATAAACTGTAGATTGCTTCATTGATCATCGGCATCAGGATCCTGTTTGCAATAAATCCGGGATAGTCATTTACTACACATGGAACCTTACCTAGTTTTCGCGATAAATCAACAATCTGTTCGCTGACAGATTTGTCTGTTGCATAACCATTGATGATCTCCACCAGTTTCATTACAGGAACGGGGTTCATGAAATGCATCCCGATCACTTTTTCCGGGCGTTTGGTTGCCGCTGCAATTTTGGTAATGCTGATCGAAGAAGTGTTGGATGCAAGAATGCAGGATGGTTTTGCAAACTCATCAAGTTGTGAAAATATTTTCAGTTTCAGATCAATGTTTTCAGTTGCTGCCTCTACTACGAGGTCGGCATCCGAAACACCTTTCTGAATTTCATTTACAGCTTCTATATTTTGAAGTGTACTGTTTTTTATATCTTCTGTGATACTTCCTTTCGTAAGCTGGCGGTCGAGGTTCCTGGTGATGGTTTGAAGGGCTTTATCTAATTGTGCCTGATTGATGTCTACCAGCTTCACTGAAAATCCATTCTGCGCAAACACATGAGCGATACCATTTCCCATGGTACCTGCACCTATAACTGAAATGTTCATATTAGAGAATTTGAGGCGACAAGATAATTACTTGCGTTTATAATCACCCCTTTTCCAGGATTTAATGAATTCATTCCATGCGAATGGATTGAAGATATTTTGTGGGGGCGCCTGTCCTGCATAATAGTACCTGGCTGCAGAGTTTTTCAGATTGTAGTTGGTAGCTTCAGTTCCGTCGCTCGGGAGTGAACGGGCAAGAATTCTTCTTTTGGATTCTTCCGTATTCTGGCGCGCGATTTCATAATTATCTGCGGGAATATCTGTGTTGACAAAATCTCTTTCGAACTGGGCCCTGGTTGGTCGCGGCCGGATGATCGTGGCAGGAAGGTAAACGGTATCTGTCACCATCAGCTGGATCATGGAGTACTGATTTCCTTCAATATCTCTTGGAACATCGATCAGTTTGGGTTTGTAACCGATGGAAGTGAACTGGATCTGGTCGCCCTTCATCACTACGATCGAGAATACACCCTGGTCGTTGGTAAAGGTCCCCCGATTTTGGCCGCGCACCATAACGGATACGGATGGTACGGCCTGTAAACTATCGGCCGTCATAACAACTCCATACAACTGCACAACTGAGTCCTTCATCCTTTCAAATTGGGCGGACGCAGAAACAGGCAATGCAAAGGCCAGAACTATGAGGTAGAGTAGCTTTCGTATCATCGCTTCAAACCTACGTTAATTTGATTTATGGCCAAAAACGGCAACTAAATTTTAACAGGTAACAAGAACCCGCCCAAATTGTTTCTGAAGGGAACTGTTTAGGGGTTAATTTTGCGGCTCCAAACACACTAAACATGACTACAGAAAAAATATTGGAGGCGTTAAGTAATGTGCAGGAACCGGATCTGGGAAAAGACCTGGTGACCCTGAACATGGTGAAGGATATAGAGATCAATGGAATGGATGTTTCTTTTACGGTAGTGCTTACCACGCCTGCCTGCCCGCTGAAAGATATGATCCGTAATGCCTGCGTGAATGCAGTAAAACTCCTGGTAAATAAAGATGCGGTGGTACACGTCAACTTCACTTCCCAAACTACCACCAACCGAAAGGATGAAGGCGCTGTTTTGCCGAAAGTTAAAAATATCATTGCGGTCGTAAGCGGAAAGGGTGGAGTAGGAAAAAGTACCGTAGCCGCCAATCTTGCCCTGGCCTTTTCACAGGGGGGTGCGAAAGTCGGACTGATGGATGCCGACATTTACGGACCCAGCGTTCCCATCATGTTTGGCGTTCGGGGAGAAAGACCCATGATGAAACAGGTGGGCGATAAAGGAATGATTGTTCCGCTGGAAAGATTCGGGATCAAACTGATGAGCATCGGTTTACTGGTCGATGAAAAAAATGCCGTGGTATGGAGAGGACCTATGGCTAGTTCTGCGATCCGCCAGTTTGTAACAGATGTCTTGTGGGAAGACCTGGATTATCTCGTGATCGATATGCCTCCCGGAACCGGTGATATCCACCTTACCTTACTTCAGCTCGTACCTGTAACAGGTATCGTGGTGGTAAGTACTCCGCAGGATGTGGCACTTGCAGATGCAAAGAAAGCAATTGCAATGTTCGGTCAGGCCCAGATCAAAGTTCCGATCATCGGACTGGTTGAAAACATGAGTTACTTTACACCGGCTGAATTACCTCAGAATAAATATTACATCTTCGGGAAAGAAGGAGGAAGAAGACTGGCAGATGAGTACGATATTCCTTTCCTTGGAGAAATTCCGCTGGTTCAATCAATCCGCGAAGGGGGTGATATCGGTGTTCCGATCATGGTGGGAGATGATGCGATCAGCAGGAAAGCTTTTGAAGATTTTGCTTCAACCACGGTAAGAAACATTTCAGTGAAGAACGAAATGGGTGCGGCAAGGTCGATTTAGTATTCAGGAATCTAATAAAATGTGAATCCACGGGATTTGCCTGTGGATGAAATCCGGCTAATGTATAATCTTCCATACTTTAAAGAACAGGATGAGATCGGGTTGCTGCAGTTTATGCGGCAGCACGATTTCATTATATTATGTGGCACTGAAAGCGATGGAACTCCTGTTGCGACACAGGTTCCGGTCCTTATCCGCGAGCAGGAAGGAAGAATTATCCTGGAAGGACATATCATGCGGAATACAGATCATCATAAGGCTTTTGTTCATAATGAAAAAGTGCTTGCATTATTTGTTGGTCCGCATGCATACATAAGTTCTTCCTGGTACGAAAATCCACAACAGGCTTCCACCTGGAATTATATGACCGTTCATGCAAAAGGGAAGATCAGTTTCGGCGACCAGCAGCACCTGCTGAATATTCTGAAAGAAACAACTGATCATTACGAAGGAAGCACCGACAATTTTGCAAATCTTTCTGAAGAATATATTCATAAACTGATTGGTGCGATCGTTTCATTTACAATTGAAGTGACTTCTCTTGAACATGTCTTTAAACTCAGTCAAAACAGGTCTGCAAAAGATCACCAATCTGTGATCGATCATTTATCTTCTTCAGATGAACCTGGCAGAATGGTTGCAAAAGAGATGATCAACAGGAAGAAACAGTAACAATTTAAGCGGTTTCAATTAAGGTAATTTTTTGCATCTATTCTTATACAACAATCCCTAACTTCCCATTGAAAAAATTCTTTTATGGATATATCACTGGAAGGAAAAGTTGCCGTAGTTGCAGGGAGTACTCAGGGCATAGGGCTCGCCATTGCCAAAGAATTTGCCTTGCATGGTGCTACCGTAATTATGTTAGCAAGAAATGAATCCGTATTACAGGAACAGATTGAAAACCTGGAAACACCACTTGAACAACAGCATCAGTATCATGTGGCGGATTTCTCACAACCCACACAGGTGAAGGAAGTAATTTCAAAGATTTGCGAACAGACTCCTGTACATATTCTTGTGAATAATACCGGTGGACCACCCGCCGGTCCCATCATTGAAGCTTCCGAAGAAGCTTTTCTGAATGCATTCAATCAACACCTGATCTGTAATCATATTCTTACCAGAGCAGTAGTTCCCTGTATGCGTTCTGCGAATTACGGAAGGATCATTAATATCATTTCAACATCTGTAAAGATCCCTTTAAAAAATCTCGGCGTATCCAATACGATCAGGGGAGCAGTTGCAAGCTGGGCCAAGACCATGTCGCTGGAGTTGGGACAATTTAATATCACCGTCAATAATATTTTGCCGGGATATACTGAAACAGCGCGACTTGACAATATCATTTCTATGAATGCTTCTAACCGTGGAATGGAAGAAGAATCTTTAAGAAAAGAAATGATGGAAGAAATTCCAATGAAGAGATTTGGTAAATCATCAGAAACCGCTGCAGCCGCAGTTTTCCTGGCATCACCAGCAGCATCTTATATCACTGGTGTAAGTATTCCGGTTGACGGAGGAAGAACGGGATCAATATAATTTATGGATAAAGCATATGCACTTCAAATGGATCAGCAGGATCCATTAAAATCTTTTAGGAATCTCTTCAGAATTCCTTCGGAAGGAGGTAAGGAAAAAATTTATTTCCTGGGTAATTCACTCGGGTTGCAGCCTTATTCTACAAAAGAGAGAATTGCCCGGATCCTTGACGACTGGTCGCAGCTGGGGGTTGAAGGATTCTTTGAAGGATCAACACCCTGGATGGATATTCACGATGAACTAGCGAAGGGATTAAGTCCGATCGTCGGTGCTAAACCTTCAGAGATCGTAGTGATGAATTCACTCACTGTAAATCTTCATTTGATGATGGTGAGTTTTTATAATCCATCCGGAAAAAGAAGAAAGATCATCTGTGAGAAAAAAGCTTTTCCAAGCGATCAGTACATGCTCGAGAGTTTTCTCAAATATCATGGATATGATCCGGAGGAAATTATTATTGAAGTTGGCCCTGCAGAAAATGAAGATACGATCCGGCATGAAGACATATTAAAAGCAATTGATCAACACCAGGATGAACTTGCGCTGGTATTCTGGGGTGGTGTGAATTATTATACCGGACAAGTTTTTGATATTGCATCGATCACGAAAGCAGCGCATAATGCAGGTGCTGTTGCAGGGTTTGATCTTGCGCATGGTGCGGGAAATATTTCATTGAAACTGCACGACTGGAAGGTGGATTTTGCGTGCTGGTGTAATTATAAATATCTGAATGGCGGTCCTGGTGCAGTAGGTGCATCGTTTATTCATGAGCGTTATCATTCAGATAAAAACATTCAGCGATTTGGCGGATGGTGGGGCCATGATAAATCTTCAAGGTTCAAAATGGAAAAAGGTTTTATTCCTATCGGGTCTGCAGAAGGCTGGCAGCAAAGTACACCACCCATTTTGTTGTATGCATCGCTTGCTGCTTCACTTGATGTATACACACAGGCAGGGTTTGAGAATTGCCTGGTAAAGGCAAGCCTGATGAGCAGTTATCTTCACCAGGAATTAAAAGCTCTTGGTTCACAGATCCGGATCCTCACTCCATCAAATGAAAATGAACGTGGATGCCAGGTTTCGATGCTGATGATGGATAAAGGCAGAGAAGTTTTTAAAGCTCTTACAGATAAGGGGATTTTTGCAGACTGGCGTGAGCCAAACGTGATAAGGGTTGCGCCGGTTCCATTATACAACAGGTTTGAAGAGATCCATGAATTCGTTTCAGTGATGAAACAAACGCTACAATCAATCTGATTATATTTGCGCCATGAACAGGCAAGCGATCATTGATCAGATAAAAAGTAAAGGTTCTTATCTCGTTGTAGGATTGGATTCAGATAGCACGAAAATTCCTGCACATCTCAGCGGGTATCCTGATCCTGTTTTTGAATTCAATAAAAGGATCATTGATGCTACGAAAGATCACTGCGTAAGTTATAAGATCAATACTGCTTTTTATGAAGCCAATGGTTTGAAAGGATGGGAAACGATGGAGAAAACTGTCAACTATATTCCATCCACACACTTTAAAATCGCAGATGCCAAAAGAGGTGATATCGGTAATACTTCTTCTCAATATGCAAAAGCATTTTTCGAAACACTTCCTTTTGATGCGGTAACCGTTGCTCCTTATATGGGTGCTGATAGTGTGAGACCTTTTTTGGAATATGAAAATAAATGGACGATCCTTTTGGGATTAACTTCCAATCCCGGATCAGCAGATTTTGAATTGCAACAGGCAGGTGAAGGATTGTTATATGAAAGAGTGATCAAACGCGCGACAGAATGGGGCACTCCGGGAAACCTGATGTTTGTGGTTGGTGCAACCCAGGCCGAATCATTTGAACATATCCGCAAAATTTCTCCAGAACATTTTTACCTGGTTCCGGGCGTTGGTGCACAGGGCGGAAGTCTGAAAGAAATCTCCCAGAAAGCGATGAACAAAGACTGCGGAATCCTGGTGAATGCCAGCAGGGCAGTGATTTTTGCATCCTCCGGTGAAGATTTTGCGGAAGCTGCAGAAAAAGTTGCAAAGGAATACCAGCAGGAAATGAGTCAGTATCTGACTATTTAAATACAGCATTCGTCATCGTCCACCATGGACGGATCTCATAGCCAAGTCTTCCTGCCTGAACTGCCGGATCGGCTTTTACCAGGGCTTCGGCTTCTTCTTTGGTAGCACAATCAAGAATGAAGATTCCACGCCAGTCGCCATCATCTCCAAAAGGACCTGCAACAAGCAGTTTACCTTTCTTCGCCATATTCCCCAGATTATCCATATGACCTTTCTGCAAATTGGCTGCGGTGGTTGAATCCTGGCTGCGATTCGGTCCTTTGGTAAGCATCACAAAAAAATACTGTTTCATTTTAGGAGCATCAGATCCTGCTTCTTTTACAGAAGCATTTTTATTTGCCGGAGAGGCATTCTGTCTGTTTGTTTTTTCTGTTGAGGTATCTGCTTTTTTTGGACTGTCTTTTTTCTGCGCAGAAACAATAGAAACGCATCCCAGCAGGAGTATAGTGGCGAATATATTTTTCATACAGATTATTTTTTTACAATGTATTGATTTTTGTCCTTTTATATGACCTGTTCAACCATTACATTTGACCAAATTAAGTAGATTATGGCCGCACGTACAGACCAGTTCCAAAGCCCTGATTATATGTGGTTGGATGACCTCCTCACAGAAGAGCAGAAAATGATCCGCGAAACGGTAAGAACCTATGTGAAGAAGGAGATCTCACCTATCATTGAAGATTATGCACAGCGATCTGAATTCCCGCAGCAGGTAGTAAAGCAGTTGGGAGAGATGGGATGTTTCGGTCCTACCGTTCCCGTGGAATATGGCGGCGGCGGACTGGATTATATCAGCTATGGACTGATGATGCAGGAGCTGGAAAGAGGGGACAGCGGCATCCGTTCAACCGCTTCTGTACAGGGATCACTTGTAATGTTTCCCATTTATGAATATGGAAGTGAAGAGCAACGCAAAAAATATCTTCCAAAACTTGCAAGTGGTGAATGGCTGGGATGCTTCGGATTAACTGAACCCGATCATGGATCAAATCCCGGTGGAATGCTCACCAACATCAAAGATGCCGGTGATCATGTGATTTTGAATGGTGCGAAAATGTGGATCAGCAATGCACCATTTGCGCAGGTGGCAGTTGTATGGGCAAAAGATGAAGAAGGTATTGTTCGCGGTGTGATCGTTGAGCGTGGAATGGAAGGATTCAGTACACCGACCACCCACGGCAAATGGAGTCTTCGTGCAAGTGCAACCGGGGAATTGGTTTTTGATAATGTAAAAGTTCCCAAGGAAAATATTCTTCCGAATGTAAAAGGTTTGAAAGGTCCATTGAGTTGTCTCACTAAAGCCCGTTATGGAATTTCATGGGGAGCAATCGGGGCAGCGATGGATTGTTATGATACGGCACTTCGGTACAGTAAGGAAAGGATCCAGTTCGGAAAACCAATTGGTGGTTTCCAGCTGCAACAAAAGAAGCTCGCCGAAATGATCACAGAAATTACGAAAGCGCAGTTACTCAACTGGAGAGTGGGAGTGCTGATGGATGAACATCGCGTAACACCTGCACAGGTTTCCATGGCTAAAAGAAATGCATGCGAAGTTGCTGCGAATATCACCCGTGACGCCCGCCAGATTTTAGGAGGAATGGGGATCACCGGAGAGTACTCAGTGATGCGCCACATGATGAATCTCGAAAGCGTGCTGACCTATGAAGGAACACATGACATACATTTGCTTATTACAGGACTGGATGTTACAGGACTGAATGCATTTGAATAGAATCAAATAGTAGCAATGAAAATATTTCTCATCGGGTTTATGGGTTGTGGTAAGTCGTACTGGGGAAAGCTTCTGGCCAATCATTTAAAAATTCCGTTTATCGATCTTGATGAACAGATCACAAATGAACAGCAGAAAACTATTCCTCAGATATTCGCAGAATCCGGTGAAGAAGCTTTCAGGGTGTTGGAAAAGGAAACCCTTGAAAAAATGATCGATGAAAACGAGACCATGGTTTTATCGGTTGGTGGGGGAACTCCCTGCTTTTTCAACAACATTGTTACAATGAAAAAAAAGGGAACAGTTGTATGGTTGAATACGCAGGTTGATATACTTGTTGACAGGTTAATCAAAGCCAAACATGAACGACCGCTGATCAGGGACATTAATGATGACAACCTTCGGACTTACATCGTTAAAAAACTCAACGAGCGGAAAATGTATTATGAGCAAGCCGACCTCGTAGTAGATAATGAAAGCAGCATTACGCCTGCAAATTTTATACAAACAATATTACATGCATAAGGGATTATTGAAGATAGGGGCAGTGATGAGTGCATTTGCAGTTGCCCTTGGAGCATTCGGAGCACATGGTTTAAAGAAACTGGTTTCAGCTGAATCAGTAGCAGTTTTTGATACAGGTGTGAGATACATGATCTATCATTCACTTGCCATCCTGATTGTTGGAATCCTTGCAGAAAAGTTCTCATCCAAAAATATCATTCGGGCAGGCTATAGTTTCCTGGTAGGAATCATCCTGTTTTCCGGATCACTTTACCTGTTGACATTCTTCAAAGCGCAGGGAGTTGTAGGATTGAGCGGGATAGGAATCATCACACCAATTGGCGGATTGTTTTTTATACTGGGTTGGGTACTGATGGTAGCGGGACTGCGCAACTATAAATAATTTTTAAACATCTCACCGGGAACTGTTGGAGCAATAGTGCTAAGTTGCGCCAACCATCTATATTTGCAGCTATGGCGAACCGTTTAAAATCCCCTAAAAAGCCAAAACCGGACCCGGAGCAATTGAAGCCCGAAAAAGAAGAGCAGGTTACTGTGAAGGAACTGGTCAAGGATGAACGTACGCACAAGATCGCCGGATCTGTGTCGTTGCTCGTCTGCCTCCTTTTGTTTGTCGCTTTTACATCCTACCTGTTTACCTGGAGACAGGACCAGGATAAGGTTTTTAACGGCGCAGAGATCCTGATGCCTTCAACTGAAGTAAAGACTGAAAATCTTTTGGGAAATCTCGGAGCGTATATCTCCCACAACTTTTTTTATAATGGATTTGGAATAGCTTCTTACCTTTTTTGTACCCTGTTCTTTGTGCTTGGCATTAACGCCCTTGCAGGAAAAAAGATTTTCAGTATCGCAAGAAATGTCAGGTACCTGATTGTAGGCCTGGTTTTCTTCAGTGTGGCTGCAGCTTTTGTTTTCAGTGGATATGCCTTTCCCTGGGGAGGTGCACTGGGAGATGTTTCCAGCGCCTGGCTCGTCAAATTTGTCGGGTGGCTGGGAACTGCGGCAATTCTTTCTATTGCAGGATTTGCGTATTTCATCTGGCGTTTCAACCCGGTCTTTAAAATACCTGAAAGGAAAAAATCAGTACCGGTAGTTCCAATGCCGGAGGATCTTAGTGAAAAACATACCTGGGCAGTAGGGGAGAAAGGTGAAAGCGTACCGGAACAAACTTCAAATAATAAAGGATCCAATGGTAATTCCGTAAAACCAAGAAAAGGTCCTGCGGTGATCCTTCCAACTCCTAACCAGGATCCGGTTACCAGTTTCGAACTGATTGAACGAGAGCCACTGGTTCCCAAAGAGCCTTTACCGCATATTAATTTCCCGGATGATATTGATGAAGAGGAAGTAGACATCGATGAAGAACTGCCTCCGTTAGAATATTCCGAAACTGAGGACGAATCAGTTTCTGATTCAGGATTATCCTCCGCAGATGCACCGGAAAAAACCGGAGGTCCAAAAGTAGTTTTGACTCCTGTTGCGCCACCCGTTGTAAAAATGCCACCAGTGGATGACCTCGCTCTGGAAATCAAAACCGTTCCGGAAGAAGAGGACGAAGAAGAAACTGTTACCCCTGCAAAGAAGGTTGAAAACCTGGAACCCTACGATCCATCACTGGATCTGAAAAATTACAAATATCCAAGTCTTGAGATCCTCGAAACCCATGGATCAGAAAAGATTGTACAGGATCCTGCAGAACTTGAAACCAACAAGAACCAGATCATCAATACGCTGAAGAACTACGATATCTCGATCCAGAAGATCAGCGCGACTGTTGGTCCTACGGTAACTCTATATGAGATCGTACCGGCTGCGGGAGTCAGGATTTCCAGGATTAAAAACCTCGAGGATGATATCGCGTTGAGTCTCGCTGCATTAGGGATTCGTATCATTGCTCCTATCCCGGGTAAAGGAACCATCGGTATTGAGGTTCCGAATGTGAAAAAGACCGTGGTGAGTATGAAGACCTTACTGGCTTCAGAAAAATTCCAGCACAATGCATTCAGTTTACCGATCGCAATTGGTAAAAAGATCGATAATGAAAACTTTATTGTTGACCTCGCAGCAATGCCTCACCTCCTGATGGCAGGTGCTACGGGGCAGGGTAAGTCGGTAGGATTGAATGCAATACTTGTTTCACTGCTTTACAAAAAACATCCTTCCCAGCTGAAACTGGTACTGGTGGATCCGAAGAAGGTGGAATTGAGTTTATACAGAACCATTGAAAATCATTTCCTTGCAAAACTTCCGGGCGAAGAAGAAGCCATCATTACCGATACAAAAAAAGTGATCAATACGCTGAATGCTCTTTGTATCGAAATGGATAACCGCTACGACTTGTTGAAAGAAGCAGGCGCCAGGAATATCAAGGAATACAATGAGAAGTTTGTAAAGAGAAGACTGAATCCTGAAAAGGGTCACCAGTTCCTGCCGTTTATCGTGCTGGTGGTCGATGAGTTTGCGGATCTGATCATGACGGCCGGTAAGGAAGTTGAGATGCCGATTGCGCGTCTGGCACAGCTGGCAAGGGCCGTGGGTATCCACCTGATCATTGCAACGCAGAGACCTTCGGTGAATATTATTACCGGTACCATCAAGGCGAACTTCCCTGCGAGGATCGCGTTTAAGGTATCTTCCAAAATTGACTCCCGGACTATTCTGGATACAGGTGGTGCAGAGCAATTGATCGGAAAAGGAGATATGCTGATCTCTTATAATGGAGAAGTTACCCGACTTCAGTGTGCATTTGTTGATACTCCTGAAGTAGAACAGGTTTGCGATTTCATTGGCGATCAGCGGGGTTATCCTTCACCATTCCTGCTTCCTGAATATGTGGATGAAAAGGAACTGGATTCAAAAGATTTTGATATGGGCGACAGGGATTCCCTGTTTGAGGACGCGGCCAGGATCATCGTTCAAAACCAGGTTGGGTCAACTTCATTGCTCCAGAGGAGAATGAAACTGGGGTATAACAGGGCCGGCAGATTGATGGATCAGCTGGAAGCTGCGGGAATTGTTGGACAAAACCAGGGAAGCAAAGCCCGGGAAGTGCTGATCAAAACCGAGATGGATCTGGAACAGCACTTGCAAATGCTAGGTTGATCCGGATTTTTAATTGATCTGTAATCTATTAAATAACCGTAAGGACCTGGAAAAAGTTTATTGATTTGTTAATGTAACCGGATCATGTAAACTATATAAGGTTAAGGTTAGTCTATTCAGAGCCGTCAAAACAATATCTTTACGGCCTCTATCAAAAAATCATGATATGAAAAAATTCTTACTCGGTATTTGTTTAATTGGTTCGGCACTGGTTGGTACAGCTCAGACAAACAATGATCCTGCTGCTAAAAAGGTTCTGGATGCGGTAAGTACCAAGTTTAAATCGTTTAAGGGAGTTCAATCTGCTTTCACCCTCAAAGTTGAGGATGCAAAAGGAAAAGTCCAGGGTGTAAAAAAAGGAACTGTTTATATGAAAGGCCCTAAATACAGGGTAAATATCACAGGACAGGATATTTTCTGCGATGGTAAAAATGTCTGGACTTACGATAAAGCCTCCAATGAGGTAACTATAACAACGCTGGATGTTTCCGGATCAGCTATGACTCCTCAGAAACTTTTTACCAATTTCTACGATAAAGATTTTCTGTATAAAATGAATGGCGAGAAAACTGAAGCCGGCAAAACTTTGCAGGAAATTGAAATGACTCCAACCGACAAGACCAAGGCCTTCCATAAAGTTTATGTGCTGGTTGATAAGAAAACCAACACCATTTACAGTACAAGGGTTTTGGAGAAAAACGGTAATAAGTACAGCTATACTGTTAACAGCATGAACGGAAACGCTGCTGTAAGTGATGCTACATTTGTTTTCGACAAGAAGAAATACCCTGGAGTTGAAGAAGTAGATCTCAGATGAGGTTAGGATTTTCGCAATAGGATAAAGGTTAGGATAAAGAAGTATTTTGTACAACTATATTTATAGAACTGCAGAGGAGTCGCTCAATGAGTCGGCTCCTTTGTTTTTTTGCTGATTATTAAGTGGAAGCTGATTGAATGCCGATTACAATTTTTAATCAGTCTTTACCTTTCTCGTTTTCCGAGCCCCACCTGAAGGATTTTACTTCAAATCCCGCAAGATCCAGAACACGGTCTACAACCGTCATTGCAGCTTCCTCAAGTGTTTGGGGTTTACTGTAGAAGGAGGGAGTTGCCGGGCACATGATGCCTCCGGCAAGCGTCAGGGTTTCCATATTCCTGATATGAACCAGGTTATAAGGTGTTTCCCGGAGTACACAGATCAGCTTTCTTCTTTCTTTCAAAATTACATCTGCTGCCCTTGTGATCAGGTCATTTGAAATTCCATTTGCAATTCTCCCTAACGTTCCCATTGAACAGGGAGCAATGATCATCGTATCAAACTGGCCGGAACCTGAGGCAAAAGGCGCCAGGAAATCCATTGTCTTGTAAAATTTAACAGGATAGCCTTCGTACGATGCGTCGTCGAGTTCAGTCTTCCAGACTAACTTTGCATTTTCCGTCATGACCACTGCGAGTTCATTCCACTGGCTTTTATTCATCAGAAGTTTGTCTAACAACAACTTCGGATAAATTGACCCGCTTGCTCCGCTGATGGCCAGTACAATTTTTCGCATGGTTCGACAGTTATTAAGAAGTAAACAAAATTAGGATGAAAACATTGAAAATGAATCTTTTGTTCGTTGCCGGTCTGCTGGCAGTCACTTCTTTCATCCCTTCAAATTTAATTTCCCGGGTTCCGGCTAAGGGCACCAAATGGATCAGTCTATCGGAGGCTGAGCAAAACTTCACCAAACAAAAAAGGCCGATCCTGATTGATCTTTATACCGACTGGTGCGGATGGTGTAAGGTAATGGATAAGAAAACCTATGCCAATCCCGAAGTAGCTGCCTATCTCGAAAAGAATTTTTATACGGTGAAGTTTGATGCGGAAGGGAAGTCGCCGGTTAAATTCAATGGAAGGAGTTTCAATTTCAACCAGCAATATAAAACTCATGATTTTGCCATCGCGCTGACGGAGGGAAACCTTTCTTACCCCACTACCGTAATTATTCCTGGTGACGGATCCAAACCTCAGGTGATTCCCGGTTACCTTCAACCGAAGGATTTTGAGAAAATCCTGAAATACTTTGGAGAAGGGAAATACGGAAAACAACCTTACCAGGAATTTGAGAAGTCCTTTAAAGGAAGCTGGAAAAATTAATTTCGTTCATGCCCGGTTGTTATAAATGCGACCTTTCAAAATTTAAAGCAATCGGGATTTTTTGGAAATCCATCCACATTAGAATTAAAGTCTATAAGTGCAGTGGTTTTTAAGTGTATACTCTTATTATACGTAAGTGTTTGACGCTCACTATCTAAACTATCCGTTGATTGAAGTCAACAAATGTTAATAAAGTCTAAATTAAGTTAACTATGCAACTACTGTTTCACCTTCGACATCTTATATTTGATTTTTCATAGGATAAGGTTTAATGGTTAATGGTATTTGATTAGTGCAGCCTCCTCCGGGAGGCTCTTTTTTAAGTCACGGCGCTACTGAAAAATTTAAGTCACGACACTACTGAAATAAAAAGCCCCGGTGTTCCGGGGTTTTGATTTTTCGCACTCTATAGAACCAGATTTTTGATTGCTTCCCTATTGGAAATGAGTTGGACCTCTATTATGATCTTCCCAAATGAAACTGAAAAACCACCAGGTTTTATTATCACGACGCTATTGAAAAAAAATAACCCCGGCTTAAAACCGGGGTTATTCATTTATGATAGCTTCTTTTAAATCTAATTATCAGAAGATCCTCCACTTGGGACCTTATCATTCTTTTGAAGCTTAAGCTGCAGTATCTGCCATATCAGGGATAGCTTCTACCTTATAAGCTCCTTCATCCAGCTTTTTCTTGGTTTCCTCGAATGCTTTTAAAGTAAGATCAATATCCTCATTAGTATGAACTGAAGTCGGGATCAGCCTGTAAATGATATGTCCTTTTGGAATAACCGGGTAGATCACAATTGAACAGAAAATATTGTAATTCTCTCTCAAATCCATCACCATTGCGGTTGCTTCTTCAACACCACCATTCATGTAGATCGGTGTAACCGGTGAATCGGTCTTACCAATATTGAATCCTTTCTCTTTCAGTCCGCTTTGCAGTTTGCGCACGTTATTCCAAAGATTTTCCTTCAGTTCCGGGCGAGTTCGAAGCAGTTCCAGTCTTTTCAGGTTACCAACTACCAGTGGCATCGGTAAACTTTTCGCAAAGATCTGAGAACGAATGTTATAGCGGATATAGTCAATGATTGGTTTTTTTCCTGCAAGGAATGCACCTATGGAAGCCATTGATTTGGCAAATGTGCTGAAGTACAGGTCGATCTCATCCTGAACACCCTGCTCTTCACCCGCACCTGCACCTGTTTTGCCCAAAGTACCGAAACCATGCGCATCATCCACCAGTAAACGGAACTCGTATTTTGATTTTAGTGCTACGGTTTCTTTGAGTTTACCTTGGTCTCCACCCATTCCAAACACACCTTCCGTAATTACCAGGATTCCACCTGTCTTCTGCTTCTCGATCAGTGCCGTTGCACGTGCAAGCTGCTTGTCGAGATCTTCCATATCATTATGCTTGAATACATAACGGTGACCCGCGTGCATTCTCAGTCCATCAATTATGCAGGCATGACTTTCAGCGTCGTAAACGATCACATCGTGACGGCCAACCAGCGCATCGATGGTGCTCGACATACCCTGGTAACCGAAGTTCAGCAGGATAGCATCTTCTTTCATCACAAATTCAGCAAGCTCAGCTTCCAGTTGTTCATGGTAATTTGAGTTTCCGCTCATCATTCTTGCTCCCATTGGAGTAGCCAGTCCGAATTGTGCTGCCGCTTCCGCATCCGCCTTACGAACCTCCGGATGGTTTGCCAGTCCCAGGTAGTTATTTAAACTCCAAACGATCTTTTCCTTTCCACGGAATTTCATTCGGCTGCCTATTTCCCCTTCCAGCTTTGGAAACGCAAAATAACCATGCGCTCTCTCTCTGTGCTGACCAAGAGGTCCTGAATTCTTAAGCAGTCTTTCAAAGATATCTGCCATATTGGTGAGTTTTTGTAAGAATAAAAAATTGCCGCAAAGGTAGTTTTTTTAGCTGTATAAAGGTTAAGGAGATTAAACTGCTTTTTTGCAACCTTTCTTCATGAAAATTTAATCTTGTTGCGGAAAGAATCTGGAGGTTAAATTTGTATTTCGTAGGACGAATAAAAAATCTGCACATGAAAAATTTATTACTGGCTGCTTTTCTGTTGGTTTCCATAAACGGAATTAGCCAGGAGAAGAATGCCACTCAGAATGGATCTAAGCCTAAGCTTGTTGTTGGAATCGTTATCGACCAGATGAGATGGGACTATTTAATGAGGTATGAATCCCGTTACGGCAACGGCGGTTTTAAAAGATTGCTGAAAGACGGATTTTCGTTTAATAATGCCCTGATTCCATATACTCCTACTTATACTGCGGCAGGTCATGCAAGCATTTATACAGGTTCTGTTCCTGCATTAAACGGCATTATCGGAAATAACTGGTATGACCGGGGAATGGGAAGAGTAGTTTACTGTACGGATGATTCTTCCTGCAGTTCAATCGGAAGTACTTCAGTTGCGGGATTGATGTCTCCAAAAAATTTATGGTCGTCCACCATTTCTGATGAAATGAGGCTGGCTACCAATTTCCGTTCAAAATCAATCGGGATTGCCCTTAAGGACAGAGGGGCCATTCTTCCTGCGGGTCATGCAGCCAACGGAGCATACTGGTACGATAATGCGGTGGGTGGATTTATCACCAGTAACTATTACATGAAGGAACTTCCATCCTGGATGCAGAACTTCAATAATAAAAAACTTCCGGATCAGTACATGTCGAAAGACTGGACAACCATGTATCCGATAAATACTTATGTGCAGAGTACTGCCGATGATAAGCCTTACGAATCAGCTTTGAACGGAGAAAACAAATTCCCTCATACACTCTCCAAGGCAAAAGATAAATACGGTGTTTTCAGGGTCACCCCATTTGGAAACACTTACACTTTCGAGGCAGGGAAAGCGGCAATCGAAGGAGAAGGACTGGGAACGGATGAATTCACTGATATGCTTGCCCTCAGCTTTTCTTCAACAGATTATGTTGGGCATTCTTTTGGTCCCAATTCAATAGAGGCCGAAGATACCTACCTGAGGCTGGATAAAGACCTTGAAGAGTTCCTGAATTACCTGGATAAAAAAATCGGGAAAGGGCAGTACATGGTATTCCTCAGTGCTGACCATGGAGCAGCACATATTCCTTCTTTCCTGAATGAAAATAAAATTCCGGGTGGAGCAATTAATGATGCCACCATTATGAAGCAGATCAATGACACGATAGAGAAAAAGTTCGGCATTGGTAAAAGCATTTTGCAGGTGATCAATTACCAGGTATACCTGAATCATACTGTAATAGGAGATAAGGAAATAGAAGTTGAAAAATTCATAATTGACCAGTTGCTTCGCTACCCGCAGATTTCTCAGGCCTTCCCGCTGAAGCGCCTCGGTGACGTTCCTGCACCGGCAAAAGTGGTAGGAAGGATTCGCAATGGATACAACCAGAAAATGAGTGGTGATATCCAGTTCCTGTTCAAGCCGGGATTTTTTGATGGAGGGAGTAAAGGTACCACCCATGGAACCTGGAATCCATACGATGCCCATATTCCTGTCATTTTCTACGGATGGGGTATCAAGCCAGGACAGTCGAACAAAGAAGTTTATATGATTGATATCGCTCCTACCATTGCAGCCTTGTTGCACATCCAGGCGCCGAATGCAAGTATCGGAGATCCATTGTTCTGATAATATGTTCAAATTTCAACACCAATTCAGTTACTGTTTTTTATAAATGGTAATGAATTGGTGCTTTAGTAAAGTATATTGAGTAAAATATCCCCGCATGTTATTGAAAGCATTAGGTAAACTGATGGTTTGTGCTGCAGTATTTATATCTGCTAACGCGGATGCACAAACGAATCTGAAAGAAAATATTCCGGTTGATTCGAAGGTTAAAATAGGAAAGCTTGAAAACGGCCTGACCTATTATATCCGGGAGAATAAAAGACCAGAGAAAAAAGTAGAACTGCGGCTGGTTGTCAATGCAGGTTCTATCAATGAAGATGATGACCAGAAGGGCCTTGCACATATGGCAGAACATATGGCGTTCAACGGAACAAAGAATTTTAAAAAGAATGAGATCGTTTCCTTCCTGCAGGATATCGGGGTAGGTTTCGGTAGCGATCTGAATGCATATACCAGTTTTGATGAGACGGTTTACATTCTTCCTATTCCAACTGATAAAAAAGAGAACCTCGAAAAGGGATTCCAGGTACTGGAAGACTGGGCTCACCAGGTAACGTATCTCGATGAAGATATTAACAGCGAACGGTCCATCATTCTTGAAGAAAGCAGACTTGGTAAGGGTGCGTTCGACAGAATGTTCAAAAAAGTTTATCCAAAATTATTTTCGGGTTCAAAATATGCTGAGCGTTTACCGATTGGTGAAGACAGTATCATTTCAGGATTCAAGCCTGATGTGATCAGGAAGTTTTATAAAGACTGGTATCGTCCGGATCTGATGGCAGTGATTGTAGTAGGAGATATTGATCCTTCCGAGGCAGAAAATATGGTGAAGAAACATTTCTCCACACTAAAGCCTGTTGCTTCTCCGCGTAAGAGAGAAATGTTTGAAGTTCCATCATACACCTCCAGTGATGCTGTGATCGCAACCGATAAGGAAGCAACTGAATACAATGTGGCGATCAATTATCCTGCATATAAGGATGAGCCGCAAACTACGATTGAAGGATATCGTGATTACATGATCGAGCGATTGTATACTTCCATGTTCAATCAGCGTCTCCAGGAAGTAACACAAAAAGAAAACGCTCCATTCATTTATGCCTATGTTGGATTTGATTCTTACGCAAGAGGATATAAAGCATTTAATGCACTTGCAGGAACAGGTAACAATGACCCTTCAAAAGGGCTCGATGGTTTGATGGATGAAATTGAACGCGTAAAAAGATTTGGTTTTACTGATGCAGAACTGGATCGTGCAAAAAAATCATTGCTTACCAGTTACGAGAGAAGCTATAACAACCGAGAGAAAAATGAATCCGGTAATTATGTGCAGGAATATATAGGTCATTTTTTATCGAAAGAACCTATTCCGGGAATCGAAGTGGAATTTGATTATGCAAAAACAATGTTGCCAGGCATTACACTTTCTGAAGTAAATAAAATGTCGGATGCATTCCGCGATAAAAAAAATGAATTCGTTTATGTAATGGGCCCGGAACCTAATGGGTCAGTAAAGTTGCCTTCAGAAAAAGATTTACTGGCGCTTGTAGATTCAAAAGAGAAAGCAGATATCAAAGCATACGAAGAAAATGCAATTGCATCTGAACTGCTTGCAACCACGCCAAAGGCAGGAAAAGTGCTGAATAAAACCACCAATGCATCGCTTGGTACTACAGAATTGAAACTTTCCAATGGGGTAATTGTAACATTGAAGCCTACCACTTTTAAAGACGACCAGATCCTGATGGGTGCAAGAAGACCGGGTGGAAAAAATGGTTATGGGGTAGAAGATAAATACAATGCTGAATATGCAACCCAGATCGTAAGTTCAATGGGTGTAGGAAATTTTTCACCAACTGATCTTAAGAAAACGCTTGCAGGAAAATCAGTAAGTGTGATACCTACAATTGGTCAAATATCAGAAGGTATCAATGGAAACTCCGGTGTGAAAGATCTTGAAACTTTGTTACAGCTGACACATCTGTATTTCACTTCTCCAAGAAAAGATACATCCCTGTTTAAATCCTATGTTCAGAAGAACAAAGCCCAGTTTGCAAATATCGGTGCTGATCCGCAGACTGCCTTTATCGATACGATGTACAAAGTGATGTATAAAAACAATCCGCTTGCCCCTGCAGTGATTCCAAAACCTTCTTACTTTGATCAGATCAATCTTGACAGATCAATTGAAATCTATAATGAACGTTTTGGTGATGTAAACGGAATGCATTTCGTTTTTGTGGGAAGTTTTAAAAATGAGGAGATCATTCCTTTAATAGAAAAATATATCGGTTCACTTCCTTCAACGAATAAAAAATTCAGTTTCGTAGATAATAAGGTTCGTCCTGTTAACGGCAAAAAGCAACTGGATGTTTACAAAGGAACTGAAGAGCAAAGTCTGATCCTTTCTTTCTTTACAGGTGAAGTTCCTTATTCCCAGGATATGGATTTGAAGATGCGTGCAGTGAGTGAAGTATTGAATATTCGGATCATTGAAGAGCTTCGTGAAAAGATCCAGGGGATTTATGGAGGCGGAACTTTTGTTCAGTATGAAAAGTATCCTTATTCAAGATTCAATATGATTTTGCAATTGCCTTGCGGTCCTGAAAAAGTTGATACACTTTTGAAAGCAGTCAATAAAGAGTTTGAGGATATTGTCAAAAAAGGTCCGGAGCAGTCTTATCTTGATAAAGTTAAAAAGCAATGGCTTGAATCTTATCGTACCAACCTGAAAGAAAACAATGTTTGGTTAAACCAGTTGCTTGATTCAAGGTTCCGGAATACCGACATCAAATACTTTACGGATTATGAGACTTTCGTAAATAAATTAACCGTTAAAGATGTGCAGCAGGCTGCTAAGGTTCTGCTTGCAGGAGAGAACAGGTTTGTTGCAGTACTGAAGCCTGAGAAATACCAGGAAGCTGATAAGAAAAAGGCGTTCTAGAGATTAAGGGAAATGTGAAATTTAAAATGAAAAATTTAAATTGGGAAATGTAAAATGGAAAATGAAAAATATCAGCTTCATTTTTTTTAACCAATGTAGAAGTTGCTAATGTATAAAACTAAACAAGGGATTCTGTAAGTTCAGAATCCCTTGTCCTTTTAAAGGACATTACTCCTTTATAAATTTCAGGTATTATCCTGGATCGTTACAGGTTATCCGAGGCCGGGACCTGTATCATTATTTCAGCGACCTGCGCGTTTTTCACTTGGTAACTGGTTTAATTCAGCGTCCATCGGACCTACACTTCCGTAGCCTGTGCTACCAGTTTCGGTTCGCTGATTTGTTGCGCCGGATGTATCTCTCTGCTCGATCGCAGAAGTTGTATCATCAGATGTTTTTTCATCCATTCCCGGCTGCTCTTTATTCGGATTCAGCTTATCATTGCTCTCATCCCAATTCTGATTGCTTTGTTGTCCTTCTTCTGGTTTAAAATCTCTATCTCTGTTTGACATAACTAATCGTTTTTGTAATTAAGAATTATTGTTTTTGTTCCCATTCTTCCGGTTCTCCTGCAGGCTTGTCGTTTTGATCCTTCTTACCTGTATTCCGAACTGGTTGTCCGGGTTGATCCTCCTCATATCCACGATTGGAAAGATTTTCCTGCTGTCCTTTTCTTGTCCCGGATGACTGAACCTCTTCGGTATTCTGTTCAATGTCTTCCCTGGTTATTTCGTCTTCACGACGGTGAACAGGCTGGTCTCTTTCTTCTCCGGATGGCGATTTGGATGACTTGTTTGACATATGGCAACTTTCCGGTAATGGGTTAAAAAATGATGCCTTGGTTTCAGATAAAGGCTGGAGGCCTGCAATTTTGATGAAAGTTGTGGTCAGTATTCCTCAGGAAAAGGATAACATGAGAAAATAATGTGCAAAAAAGATATTTATAAAGCAGGAGACTATTGGCTGTATTATAGGTTTCGGGAATTAAAAAACTCCGCGGGCCGAAGCGGACGGGGCAATATCTTTAAATAGGAAGCGGTTAGATGCAGCAAATATAAATCAATCCCCCGACTTTTTCTTGGGCTTGTGGAGACCTATTAAATTTTTTCTTAAGGTCTGTTTTAGGTGAATTTTGAGTACCTGTCCCATTGAAAATGCTTTATCAAATGCATTTGTTTTAAAATGCTGGTTCAATTCTGCTTTTAGTTGTTCAATTTTGGATTCAGTGGATATATTATCCTTTCCCATTATAGTAATCAGTTCCATCACTCTGTACCTGTTTGATGCAAGCCGGAAGGCCATCATTGTTCTTTCTTCAGTTTGATATTGAGTTATGGAGTCCTTATTGAGGTATTTACTGGTCAGTTCTACAAAAGAATAATTGTCTTTAAAGAATTGAGGCAGATAAAGGCTCTTTCTTCCTTCAAAACATTGCTGGTCGAAGTCGATAGCACGAATCCTGTATTGAAAATCCTCGATATCAGGTGTTGCTTCAACTACAAAATTATAAGCGCGCATATCGCCTAATAATCTTACAAAACATCTTTCATTAAATTTCACAAACTCTTTTGCAAAACGGATCTTGTTGGTATCCTCATTACTTAAATACTGATCAATAAAAACATCTCCGGGAATTCCGGGAATATGTTCTTCAACCATCGTCTGGTGATTGGTAAAAAACGTAATTCTGTTCGGAGAAAGAATATGTTCGAGCTCGAGTCCGTAAATGCGTGATGCATCTGCCTGTTTGATATAATAATGGTCGTAATTATCGTTGAACTTATTGACGATCCTTATACGAAAGGGATGAGAATTTCCAAAAGTGCAGTAATCAATTCTAGCAACATCGAGGTGATTTGAAAAGCTCATATCACCTTCCGTTTTTAAGATTGCATAGGTCTGAACCAATGCCTCCCGCAGGTATTGCCATTCCCTTGTATCATATACTACGGTTTCCCAAAGGGTATCTTTTCCGTATTTGTCGTGCAATGGAACCGAGAAAGTCATACGAAGCAGATCGCGGTAACTGACAGGCAATTTAACCTCTCTTCCGTGATGTTTCAGGTAAGCCCGCAAAGAATCATTTACGGGAAAGATGGGTTTCTTCCTGGATGGTTTGATGGATTCTTCTGGTTCAGGATTGAGCATAGACAATAATAAGAAATTATCGGCCAATGAGGTCATGAATCTGATCATTCAGCGAACTGAAATAAGCAGCCGATTTCAGTAAACGACTACCATACCAGCTGAACATTTCACCATCGACCAGGAGTATTGTTTTCCCTGGAAGAAATGATTGTATTTCATCGATATGTTTTTGATCGAAAGGGTAGGGCTCTGAAGAAAGTAAAATGATGTCTGCATTTGAGAGGTCCGGAAGATTATGACCTGCCAGGATTTCAGAGTTTAATTGAACTTCCGGATATCTTGGAAAATCCTCCAGAGCATTCTTCCATCCGCAGGCTTCAATCATCGAGTGAATAAAGGTTTGTGAACCTGCTGCCATATATGGATTTCTCCAGATGAGGTAAGCTACTTTTAACCCTTCATCCTTGTAATTTTTTTTGCCATTTGCAGCTTTTGGATCATGATTCTCCTGCTGCGGAATTTTATGGGTTTGAGGCATGGATCTCAGGCTGTCAAATGATTTCCTGATCTCTCCAATTATTGAATTTGCCGCTTCTTCTTTATCCACGATGATCCCTACGTCGCTGATCATTTTCAATGCGTCATCAAGATCATTAATATCGCTTGTATAAACAGGATAATGTTGCCGGAGGTATTCAATCTCTTCTTTTGTATTTTCTTCCTTGTTGGCTATAATGAGATCAGGATGGAGAGATTCAATGGTCTCCATCCTGATCTTTTTTGTTCCACCCACCATGGTTTTAGTAGTCTTCCATTGTGACGGGTGTATACAAAATTTCGTGATCCCTTTTACTTCCTCCTCCAGTCCGAGATCAAACAGCAGCTCTGTTTGTGAAGGAACGAGAGAAACTATGTTAACTGGCTTTTCCTTCAATTCAAATTCATAACCTGTCTGATCACTAAAATGCATGACTCTTTAAATTGATGCCAATTGGAAAGTAAAAGCAGGGCTTCTTATAATAAAACTTAATTACCCAATGCTTTGATCACATCATACTTGGTAACGATATGATAAGCACCAGTATCATCTTTTGCCAATACTGCTCCATTGTCTTTGCTGATCAATGAAGTGATCTTTGCAACAGATGTATCAAAAGCCACAACAGGGTATGGATTTTCTGCGATCTCACTTACTTTCTGATTTCTTATATCCTGTCCGCCATTCATCATCTTATTGAACAAACCACTTTCACTGATGGAACCTGTTACATTTCCGTCAACGATGATCGGGAGATTTTCAATATGGTATTTCTGCATCAGTTCGAATGCTTCTCCAACAGTATGTTCCGGTTGCAGCGTGATCAGTTTTTTTGCCCCTCTTCCGCTGACAATATCCTTGAATGATTTAACATCCAGGAAACCGCGTTGCATCATCCACTCATCATTGTAAATTTTTGCAACATACCTGCTTCCGTGATCATGCAACATCACCACAACCAGATCGCCTTCTTTCAACTTATCTTTTAATTGCATCATTCCCTGCAAAGCAGTTCCTGCACTGTATCCGCAGAATAACCCTTCTTCTTTCGCAAGTCTGCGTGCCATCAGTGCAGCATCCCGATCACTTACCTGTTCGAAGTAATCGATCACCGAAACATCATAGTTCTGCGGAACAAAATCTTCACCGATACCTTCAGTAACATATGGGTGAACTTCATTCATATCAACCTCACCGGTTCTGAAATATTTTGTCAACAAAGAACCAAATGGATCCATCGCCCAGATCTGGATATTCGGATTTTTTTCCTTCAGGTATTGTGCAGTTCCTGTAACGGATCCGCCTGTACCTGTAGCTACCACAAAGTGTGTTACTTTTCCGTCGGTATCTCTCCAGATCTCCGGTCCGGTAGTTTCATAATGTGCTAACCTGTTTGCCAGGTTATCGTATTGATTGAAGTGAAAGGAATTTGGAATTTCTGAGGCCAGTCGGCGAGCAACCGTATAATAGGAATTCGGATCGTCGGGTTCAACGTTGGTAGGACAAACGATCACTTCAGCACCGTGAGCACGAAGAATATCAATTTTTTCTTTCGACTGTTTATCGGTTGTGGTGAAGATACATTTGTACCCTTTTACGATGGCAGCAAGTGCCAGTCCGAGACCGGTATTTCCCGAAGTACATTCGATGATCGTTCCTCCGGGTTTTATTTTCCCTTCTTTTTCAGCGACTTCCAGCATTTTGACCGCCATCCGGTCTTTTGCAGAGTTACCAGGGTTAAAGTATTCAACTTTTGCAACAACAGTGGCAGGCAGCTCTTTCGTTATTTTATTCAACCGGATGAGCGGAGTATTTCCGATCGTTTCCAGGATGTTGTTCTTGATATTCATGTGCGCAAAGATAGTTCCTTTCCCTACATTTGCCGCCCGTTAAAAGTGTGAAACCTATGGATGTAAAGTATGCCATCAAAATTGCTGAACAGCAGAATCTTGCCCTCAAACAGGTCAACAGTGTTTTCCAGATGCATTCCGAGGGAGCGACCATTCCGTTTATGGCGCGATACCGAAAAGAAGCAACCGGCAACCTGGATGAAGTGAAGATCAATGATATCGTGGAAGGGGTTAAGTATTTCCAGGAACTCGACAAGCGAAAGGACACCGTGATCAAAACGATCGAAGGTCTTGGAAAGTTAACACCGGAGTTAAAGGAACGAATCGAAAATTCCTTCGATGCAACTGAAGTGGAAGACATCTATCTTCCATATAAACCAAAGAGAAAAACACGGGCAACCACCGCAATAGAAAAGGGGCTTGAACCACTAGCGAAAATGTTGTTTGAGCAGGAAGAATTCAAGGTGGAAGAAGAGGCAGGAAAATATGTGGGAGAGAAAGTAAAAGATGTAAAAGAAGCACTGCAGGGCGCAAGAGATATCATTGCAGAATGGATCTCAGAACATGAGCAGGCAAGAAATAAAGTGCGCCAGTTGTTTACAGAAACGGCAACGGTTACATCGAAAGTTGTGAGTTCAAAGAAAGAGGAAGAAGAAGCACAGAAATACCGTGATTATTTTGAATTCAATGAACAGCTTGGTGATTGTCCTTCTCACAGAATCCTTGCCATCAGAAGAGGAGAGAAGGAAGGCTATTTGATGATGGATATCAGTATTGAAAAAACAGGAACGGTTGAAGATCTCGAAAGGATCTTTATTAAAAAAAATAATTCAACAACTGCTGAAATTAAAAAAGCGATTGAAGATTCTTACGATCGTTTGCTGAAACCATCTATTGAAAATGAATTCAGGCTGGTGAGTAAAAACAAAGCGGACGAAGAAGCGATCCATGTGTTTGCAGAAAACCTGAGACAATTGTTGCTTGCTTCACCACTCGGTTCAAAACGGGTGCTGGCGCTGGATCCGGGATTCAGGACAGGATGCAAGATTGTTTGTCTCGATGCACAGGGAAATTTCCTTCATAATACAACGATCTATTTACATGAACCGGAGAGAGCAGTTTCAACGTTGAAATCACTGGTTGATAAATATGATATCGAAGCGGTTGGTGTAGGTAATGGAACTGCAGGAAGAGAAACGGAACAAATGGTTAGAGGTATTGATTTCGGAAGACGATTGAGCATCTTCATGGTGAATGAAAGCGGCGCATCGATTTATTCCGCATCGGAAGTTGCGCGTGAAGAATTTCCTGAGGAAGATATTACAGTGAGAGGTGCGATCAGTATCGGAAGAAGATTGCTGGATCCGTTAAGTGAACTGGTGAAGATCGATCCGAAATCGATTGGGGTAGGACAGTACCAGCACGATGTGAATCAAAATAAATTAAAAGATGAACTGGACCGGGTAGTAGAAAGTTGTGTGAACCATGTGGGTGTTGATTTAAATACGGCAAGTAAACATTTGCTGACATATGTATCGGGACTCAGTGCAACGCTGGCAAGAAATATTGTAGAGTACAGGGCAAAGAACGGAGCATTCAAATCAAGGGATGAATTGAAAAAAGTTCCGTTAATGGGACCCAAAACATTCGAACAGTGCGCAGGATTTTTAAGGATCAGGAATGGTAAGAATCCGCTTGATAACAGTGCGGTGCATCCGGAAGCATATTTTGTTGTGGAGACGATGGCAAAAGATGCAAATGCATCGGTGGAAGACCTGATCAAAAATTCGGAGATCAGGAAGAAAGTGAATAAGAAAGCTTACGTGAGTGAAACGATCGGAGAGCTTACGATCAATGATATTTTGAAGGAGCTTGAGAAACCGGGACTGGATCCACGTAGTGTGATTGAAGAATTCAGTTTTGATGATAAGATCAAGAGTATTGAAGATGTTAAGCAGGGAATGGTGGTGCCAGGAATTGTAACGAACATTACGAACTTCGGAGCATTCGTTGATATTGGAGTGAAGCAGGATGGCTTGTTGCATATTTCGCAGATCAGCAATACGTATATCAGTGATCCGAACCAGGTGTTGAAGTTGCAGCAGAAAGTGATGGTAACGGTGACGGAGATTGATGTATCGAGAAAGCGGATCTCCCTATCAATGAAAGACCAGGGATCGCAGGGAGCACAGTCATCCCAGCAAAAAGGTTCCGGTGCGCAACGAAGTGGTGACCGTCCGAAGATTCAGACAGGATCTAAGTCAACGCCGCAACCTGCCGCGAACAATCCGTTTGCAGCGAAACTTGCTGAATTGAAGAAGAAGTTTAAGGATTAGAGAATTATTCATGGTGAATAAATAGAAAGGATATGCAAATTTGAATTTGTATTTCCTTTTTTATTTTGATTAATTTGGGATGAATGAAAGAAGAAATTTTCACCATCATTGATATAGTAGGAACTGCTGCGTTCAGTATCTCCGGTGTGTTTGCGGGAATGAAGAAGAAATTGGATCTCTTTGGAATTTTCATCGTTGCATTTATCACAGCAATAGGAGGAGGAACGATCAGGGATATTCTGATTGGAGATTTTCCCGTGAGCTGGATGCGAACAGGCAATTACAGCCTGGTGATTTTGGTCAGTGCTGCAGTAGCATTATTGTTTTATAAAGTGATCAATAACTATGAAAAAACATTGATGCTTTTTGATTCTATTGGACTCGGTTTCTTTACAGTGCTTGGAATTAAAAAAGCAATGGCGTTTGGATTCAGTCCTGGTTTATGCGTTGCCCTTGGAACCATCACTGCCTGCTTCGGAGGATTGATAAGAGATATCATCTTAAACGAGATTCCGCACATTCTTCACAAGGAAATTTATGCAACGGCCTGCATCATTGGTGGCGCTGTGTTTTTATTGTTGAACAGAACTTCTATAAGTCCTGAAATTGCGGATGTGATTGTCATTCTCCTTATTGTTTTGATCCGTTTAGTAGCGATCAGGAAGAACTGGAGTTTGCCGGGGGTTTATAAGTGAATTATTATTATTTGTAAAACGAAGAACAAAAGGTTTGATAGTATCATTCTTTCTACTATTTTGTTTTTTATTCGAAAACAAAATTGTCCCCCAACAGCCATGCCTAGACTAACATTATTACTTCATAAGGAAGTATTTCCCTTTTTAAATATTGGACTTTTTGTAAATAGTATTAAGGTTATCAGGTCACTTTCAATTGAAAATACTTCTGAATTGAATACCGGACCAATCGAAATAGTGATTTCGGCAGATTTGCCCTGTCTGGATAGATTTTCATACCATATTGAAGATATACCTGCTGGAAAAGACATCAAAGTTTTGACTGATAACCTAAAAATTAATAGAGAATATATCAGCAAACTATCAGAAGTACAAAAATCAATTATAACCATTGAAGTATTACAATATAGTGAAATAATCATTAGAGAGGAAGTGCCTATAGTCATTCATCCAATTGAATTTTTTGGTGGCTTCCATGTATTACCAGAATTAATTGCCTCATATGTAACACCTAATCATCCATATGTTTATCACATAAAGCGCAAGGCTATTGAAATACTCGAAAGCCAAACTTTGCGAACAGCTTTCGAAGGTTACCAAAGCAACAATCCTGAACGTGTCCTTCAGATGATGTCTGCTATTTACACAGCTATACAGTCTGAAGACATAATTTATAGTGCATTGCCACCTTCTTATGAAATTGTTGGCCAACGTTTACGTCTGTTAAGCACAATCGAATCCGGAAAATTTGGTAATTGCATTGATCTTAGCTTATTGTTTGCAGCTTGTTTTGAAGCTATAGATTTAAATCCCATTATTGTTATTACAAAAGGGCATGCATTTGTTGGGTGCTGGTTGCACGACAGCAAATTTCCTGAAGTAATAATTGACGATAAATCAGCAATCACTAAAAGACTTGCAAAGGGTATTCGGGAATTAGCGGTTATTGAAGCTACAATAGTGTGTAAAGGAAGTGATAATAGATTTTCCGAGGCAATGAATTTCGCAGAAGCGCTATTAGTTGAAAAGGATGAGTTTTTGCTTGCAGTTGATGTGAAAAGGGCAAGGAGCATTCCCATCCTGCCTTTACCATTGTTGGTTGAAAATGGTAAAGTGACTATAGATGGAGAAACAATTAAAAGGAAGGTAGTTGGTGACGTTGAAAATGCATTTTCAGTTGGAAACATTTACTTCGAAAATGAATTGGATAATATAAAAAGGCCAATGACAAAGCAGAAAGTGTGGGAGAGGAAATTGTTAGATCTCTCGCTCCGCAATAATCTGTTGAACCTTCGAATGACCAAAAATATACTTCAACTCGTTGATATTGATGTTAGCCACCTAGAAGATACATTGGCTGATGGAAAATCTTTCAAAATATTACCCGCTGCAAATGCAGAGATCATAAGGAAGTATAACATTTTTAACGGTCCTATCCATCACTCTTCTCTGCTTTATCAAACAGCAAACGATGAATTAAAACATAATAGACTGCTTACATATTATCACCAGCTAGACTTGGATATCATCCTTTCATACATGTATAAGAATGCCAAACAGGCAATAGAGGAAAATGGATCAAGTACCCTATATCTGGCTGTTGGTTTGCTAAAATGGTTTGATAAAAAAATGCCAGATCAGCCTCGTTATGCACCTGTACTCCTTATACCAGTCGAATTGAGTCGGCGCTCTATCAATAGCAAGTTTACGCTAAAGAGCCGTGAAGAAGAATCGATGATCAATATTACACTTCTTGAATTTTTACGGCAAGAATTCGAATTAAATCTTTCTGCTCTAGAAACACTGCCAACCGATGATAAGGGAGTGGATGTTTTAAAAGTAATGGCTATTCTTCGAAGGGCTGTAATGCAACTAAAAGGATGGGATGTTGAAGAACAGTTGGTATTAGGTAATTTTTCATTTAGCAAGCTTATATTATGGAAAGACATTGTAGTGCACCAAGAAGCCTTACTAAAAAGTGAAATTGTAAAAAGCCTTGTAGATGGTAGATTGAGTCTTGATGGTATAGCTGATGACAATGATTATTTGGATGCGGAAAAAATGCATCCTTCTAAAGTATCATTACCAATTCCGGTTGATGTATCACAAATGGATGCGATTGTTGCTGCCCAACAAGGTAAAAGCTTTATTCTTCATGGGCCTCCTGGTACTGGAAAATCCCAAACTATTACAAATATCATAGCAGATGCTTTGTATAATAACAAGCGGGTGCTATTTGTTGCTGCTAAAAAGGCAGCATTAGATGTAGTACATAAAAGAATGGAGTCTGTTGGACTTGCTCCATTTTCTCTTGAACTTCATTCTAATAAATCAAGTAAACCTGGAGTATTAGCACAGCTGTCAAAATCACTGGAGGTTGTAAAGCGAGCTCAAAACAATGTATATTCCCAGGAAGCAGAAAGATTGCAAAAAGCAAAGCTAGCCTTAAGTGAATATGTAAATGCATTACATCAGGTCCATCCGTCGGGCTTGAGTTTACATAATTGTATCACAGCCTTGGAGGAATATCGTGAAACTTCTTTCTTGAAGATTAAGATTGATGCAAAGGTCATTAGTAGTGTAAGTTCATTGTTAAGGCAACAGTGGCAAGATTGGCTACCGAGATATCAAGCTATAAGCAATAAAATAATTCATCCTAAGAAAAATCCACTTAACCAGTTTACTATAAATCATTACACTTTAGATACAGGTGTTGAAATCACTTTGCAGACTAATACGTTACTAACCCTCCTTGAAAGGATGGTTGAAACAACAGCTGAAACTATTAAAGCAGTACAATTTCCTTTTGCTCTTCAGCAATATCATGAGTGGAAAAATTTTCAAGAAGTTCTCTTAATTTTTAAAGAGATGCCCGATGTGAATGTTAACCTTTGCATATATTTATCATCAAGAGATAATATAGATACACTTGAGAAATGGTCTGGTAGCTTTCTTATTTACCAACAGGCACTAGAAAAATTATTGATTAACCACGAAAGAAGTGTTTTAAAAGAAGATTTAATTGCCTTTGAGACGCAGTGGAAGCAAGCACAGCAGTTATGGTTTTTACCCAAATGGTTTAAGAAAAATAAATTAAAAAATCAATTGCTAGTTTTCCGCAAAGGAAAATTTGAGAATGATTTGCAGGTTGAGGAATTATTCTCACTCTACAATAGCTTTAAAGATTCGGAACAAGCTATAATGCATAACAGGTTTAATGATGTCCTTACCGCTATTGGTAAGCTACACCAAGATGAAAAAACCGATGTTAAGCAGATAATGCAACATGCTCAATCAATATTAAAACTTAAAATTGCCACAGAAAAGTGGGGAAAGAATAGTCTATATACCTGGGCTACTTCCTGGAAGGAATTAGGTATTGAATATACTTCAGAAATTATACCTGTCGCTAGCAAAATAATTGTGAAGTTCATTGCCTTAGCAAATGAAGTTCATCAACAAATAGATCAGTATAAAATCCTTACGGGATTATTTTTGGGAGTAGATTTAGGAACACAAAATTGGCTAAAAAACTCGATTGGCTCACTCAAGATTATACAATCACAACTACAGCATCTAAAGACCTGGATGAACTATGCCAACATAAGAAGGGAAGGGCTCGAGATGAATCTACAATGGTTAATCAAGGCTTTCGAAGAAGATCAAATTTTTGTCCATAATATGACGGAAACATTTTGCAATAGTTTGTATTCTTCTATTTCAGAAAATATCATAGAGCAACGGGAGCCACTTTCTTTTTTTAATAAGAATTTGTATGAACAAAAAATAAACTTATACAGGAAAGTATCTCGGGAATTTTTAGAAATTACCAGGCAGGACCTTGTAATGAAGCTGGCAGAAAGGATTCCAAATACGACCATTGAGGCAATGCAAAGTTCGGAAATCGGTATTTTACAAAGAGCCATTAAAAATAAGGGTAGAGGGTTGAGCATTCGAAAACTTTTTGATCAAATACCTACACTTCTACCTAGGATAGCGCCCTGTATGTTAATGAGCCCGATTTCTGTTGCACAATATTTTGATGTTGATACTCGACACTTTGATCTTGTAATTTTTGATGAGGCATCTCAACTTCCAACTTGTGAGGCAGTTAGTGCATTAGCCCGGGCAAAGCAGGCCATCATTGTTGGTGATCCACGGCAGATGCCACCTACTTCTTTTTTTAATACCAATAAGATAGATGAGGAAAATATGGAGGTAGAAGACTTAGAAAGCATCTTGGATGATTGTTTGTCATTATCCATTCCCTCACGCTATCTGTTACGTCATTATCGAAGTAAGCATGAAAGTCTGATTGCTTTTAGCAATGCGAATTATTATGACAACAAACTTCTCACTTTTCCATCAGCAGACGATATGAACCGGAAAGTGAAATATCACCACATAAAAGGATACTACGACAAAGGCAAAACAAGGCAAAACAAGTTCGAAGCAGTAGCTATTGTAGAATTCATTAAAAGCCATTTACAAGATGAAAGGCGTCGTAAGATGAGCATTGGTGTGGTAACATTTAGCCAAACACAACAAAATACTGTAGAAGATAAATTGCAAGAATTATTTATGGCTAATCCTGAACTGGAACGATTTGCGGAGGAATGTAATGAACCACTATTTGTAAAGAACTTGGAAAATGTCCAGGGTGATGAACGGGATATTATCCTTTTCTCAGTTTGTTATGCTCCAGATGAAAATGGCAAACTAAGCATGAACTTTGGTCCTCTTAATCGTGATGGTGGCTGGAGAAGGTTAAATGTAGCTGTTACTCGTTCTCGAAATGAAATGCATGTATTTGCAACTCTAAAGGCAGATGAGGTGGATCTTAGCCGCACTTCCGCAGAAGGAGTGGTAGGATTAAAAGCCTTTTTAAATTTTGCAGAAAACGGTCACCTTGCCTTGCGTGTTGATGAATTGCAAAAAGTAGATAACCAGGGCATAGTGAGAGTGATTAGTGAAAAATTAGCTGAAAAAGGTTTTCAAACTAAAAATCATATTGGTACATCTGGTTTTAAAATTGATATTGGTGTCATTCACCCGGAAAAACCGGAAGTGTTTATATTGGGTATTGTGACAGATGGGAAATATTACCACGATGCGCAAACCTCCAACGACAGGGAAACTATACTGCCATCAATGCTCAATAATTTAGGATGGAATCTGATGATGGTTTGGTCTATGGATTGGTATTACAACGCTGAGGAAATAATTGAGGGTATAATAGAAAGGATTAATAATTTAAAAAATCAGTTAGAAGAAGGCTCTTTTCCTTTTAAGGAATCTATTGATGTAATTGAAGAAACTCCTGAGCTATCAAATTTAAATATTGTACATGCGGTCGAGGCAACAGTTAAGCGAAAACCCTACGCTGCTCATGACCTTATACCCATGACTAACGGTTCATTTGAAGCTATTTATGAATTTCAGAACAGGAAGATAATAAAGGAACAAATGCTTTCTGTAATTAAAACTGAAGCTCCAATTAGTAAAGGGTTATTGTACAAAAAAGTGTTACAGGCATGGAATACTTCAAGAGTTGGTTCTCGGCTGGATAGACATCTTGAAAATATTATTAGTGAACTTGAAATTAAGAAAGTGGTTCATCACCAACCATTTTATTGGAGTGAAACCTTAAATGTCAGCAATATGGATTGGTATAGGAGCAATGATACCGAACGTCGAAACATTGAAGACATTGCACCAGAAGAATTGCAAGTTGCAATTATTGAAGCAGTAATGGAAAACTTAAGTATTGAAGAGAATGAACTATTTCGCCACATAGCAAGGATGTTTGGCTTCTCGAAAGTTGGAAAGCAAATTGATAATTTATTGATGTATTCTTTAGAATTAGCAGTTAAGGAAGGAAAATTACAGAGAGAAAATGGAAGAGTTAAAGTCTAGAACCTAATTAGTTTTTTTAATAAAAAAATTTGGTGGCTTTAAATGTAGCTTTCATTTCTCCCTCGCCGTTATCACCACCCGCTGATACCTTGTCAATGCCGGATTTCCATTATCCTTTGCTTCAAAAATGATATGAATAGTTTGTTTTGGCTGAATATCCTGCGGAACGATAAATACAGATTGAAGTGAGGTTGAATCCTGTAGTGTGAGCCTGCCAGGATAAGATCCAACTTCCATCTGGTACCATTTAACGGAAACATCGTTACCATCAGGATCTTTTACAAATCCGTTCAATCTGATTTTCTGACCGGGGTTCACTAAGATATTCACTGGTCCTTCAATCTTTACAACAGGTTCATGATTGGCTGCTTTGTAGGATGAAGTAACAGACCATTTCATTCGCGCAGCAAAATCATTTTGAGCTGCAGAAAAAAAGTCAGGAAAGTTATAGCGGGAATTTCTGTTGGCGGATCCGATAGTAGTAGCAAGACTTTGTGCAGATGTATCAGAAGAGAAAGCAAATATGTTGGTAGTGTTGTCGTTGATTTGCTTACCAGACCATCCGCCAATCATTCCTTTTTCATAAGCACGTAATCCGTTGTTCAGCATATTCATAAAGGTAAACGTATCGCCTTCTCCGAGCCAGGATCCTTTTGGCTGCACGGGCATCCAGACAACATAGCCCATTTGTTTCAATTGTTCATCCGTATATCCTGCAAGTCCGAAATAATCGAGTTTATCATCTTTTACCATTTGTTTTCCATCTCCCCAAACCCTGTACAGTTTTCCAAAAGAGCCACGGTCGGATACATTTTGTTTCATCCATTCCGGGGTCAGCAACATAGCATTCTCCGGTGTCGCTCTTAATTGTGCGCCATATCCATAATTTGGCTCGTTTCTAAACTGACGGTATTCAATCTCCGGCCAGTTTGGTTTGATATAATTTGCATAGGTATCATCCTGGTCTCCCGATGGAAGCAAAACCACTTTGGCAGAAATTTTCTTCCTGATTCTTTCCCAATCATCCGTGAATTCGTATTGATCTTTGATTGATTTCAACGCGCGCGCAATAGTGCTTTGTCCTCCCCATGCAGTAATGTATAATTGACCGGGTTTATTATCCAGTATAAGCGATCTGATCAAATCGGAGCCGGGTGAATCTTTAGAAATATCTCCATCAAATTCTATGTTACCATAACGGATCTTTGATTTAAGATCTGCAGGAGCAGGATAAGAGGGATGATGAATTTTCAGGTTAGCATAGGATTTTTCATAGGCATCCACCGCGTCATGAATAAAGCGTTCATCTTTTGCCCATCGCCAGGATTCGCAGGGACAAAGATCGAGTCCAAAACGATTATATTCTCTTCCGGGGACAAACCATTTGGTTCCTTTGCCATCGCCTTTCCAGTGAAAGCCACTGCTTGCATAGATCAATCCTTCAATATTGTAGTCTGTGCTGTATAGTAAAAATCGGATGAGTGAGTTGTTATCATCTAATTCAGGATCTGCAGTTATGATGATTCGCGGTTTGGTTGGGGATTGCGAGACCGCAACTTTTGTCATTGAAAATATTATCAGAAAAATGATAATCTTGGAGATGTTAATCCTAAGTATGCTAGATTTTGATTTAAATATATAAAACTTCATAAGATTGGGAGATATGTGAACATTTACAAAACTTAAATTTTAAATTCATTTTCTAATTCGATCTTTTTAAATCTTATTTTAAATATACCCAAATTCATTTCTTGTAATTTTGTAAATATATCTATTCACGAAACTGTCTATATTATGAAATTCTTTTGAATCATATTCCAGTTCTTCATCATTTGGAAATCTAATTATCTTACCTGATTTTGTAGAGTTTTTAATTAATTTAATAATTTCTAAAGGGCATTGATCGGAAATTATAGTTCCCATATAATATCCCAGCCTAAGTTTATTTTGATTAATATACCATCCGAAGTATTGGGTAAATTTTCTTCCATACATTTCAGCACACCATCTTAGACTTGGAATTGCATTGTTGCATTTATGGCATAGCTTGGGCTTATACCTGAATATCTCATCGTAATGAATCTTTGAATTTGTACGCTTAGTAATTATGTTTGAAAAGTGCTTATTGAATCCCCAATCATTTTTAATCATCATTGATTGGTCAAGTAGCTTTTTAAAAGTTAGATAGTTGTCAATGCTATTTCTTGCACATTCGCAAAAAGTATGAACTCCTTCCTCAATTCTCTTAAAGGTCATGAAAGTTCCATAAAGATTAGGATAATGAACTTTAGGATATGGAAGATTTTCTATTGCAGTAGGAGAATTTAATGCAATTGATGGAAGTGGACGCTGTTCAATATTATACTTTTTCAATTTAATTGCTTGTATTAAGTAAATTAGAATTTTTTAATCATTCTTTTATGATGATTTGTTCTAGAGAAAAAGATACTTATTGTGCCAGCTAGTGACGGATATGATGAGGAAGTCTTATTGATTTATCATTCAGCATGTTCTGTAGATTCGATCTGGCACAACCAATCGGAAATTCTTGATTTACAGGTTGAAGTTATGATTTGCTTTCAAATTATTCTGTAGATTCGATCTCGCACAACATCGATGCAGTGCAAAATGTTGATGGAGTTGTTGTGTTTTGCTTTCAAATTATTCTGTAGATTCGATCTCGCACAACTAATATCCCTACTTTAAAGGAACCGACTGAGTTGTGATTTGCTTTCAAATTATTCTGTAGATTCGATCTCGCACAACTTTAGTTCGCACCATCGTTGACAGGAAACTGTTGTGATTTGCTTTCAAATTATTCTGTAGATTCGATCTCGCACAACTCAGGGCTTTACGATTACATAATGGAAAGGGTTGTGATTTGCTTTCAAATTATTCTGTAGATTCGATCTCGCACAACTTGCCAAGTCCATACGCCACCCATTAAAGAGTTGTAATTTGCTTTCAAATTATTCTGTAGATTCGATCTCGCACAACGTTCGGATTTTTCGAATGATAGATGTTATCGTTGTGATTTGCTTTCAAATTATTCTGTAGATTCGATCTCGCACAACGTACAAGGGTTTTCAGTTGGTATGCGTTGCGTTGTGATTTGCTTTCAAATTATTCTGTAGATTCGATCTCGCACAACTAAAAAAATGCTGGTTGGTGAACTGTCGTAGTTGTGATTTGCTTTCAAATTATTCTGTAGATTCGATCTCGCACAACAGGTGGACTCATGAAAGAAAACCCGGCATTGTTGTGATTTGCTTTCAAATTATTCTGTAGATTCAATCTCGCACAACAGATGGGCTTAAACTTGTCATGTAGCTGGTGTTGTGATTTGCTTTCAAATTATTCTGTAGATTCGATCTCGCACAACTGTACAAGGAAGCGAATAAAATAGCTGAGAGTTGTGATTTGCTTTCAAATTATTCTGTAGATTCGATCTCGCACAACCAGGATTGAATTCCCACGTCCCCCGTACCGGTTGTGATTTGCTTTCAAATTATTCTGTAGATTCGATCTCGCACAACAGCATCCATAGCAGCCGCCAGAGCAGCAAGTTGTGATTTGCTTTCAAATTATTCTGTAGATTCGATCTCGCACAACCCATCTTCAGGAACAACATCCGCGATTGCCGTTGTGATTTGCTTTCAAATTATTCTGTAGATTCGATCTCGCACAACTCCATTTTGTTAAATGCTTCCTCATAGACGTTGTGATTTGCTTTCAAATTATTCTGTAGATTCGATCTCGCACAACTATGTTCAGATGGAACGGACGGGGTCACAGTTGTGATTTGCTTTCAAATTATTCTGTAGATTCGATCTCGCACAACAGCGTGTCTGCCGAGGTTATGACACAGGTAGTTGTGATTTGCTTTCAAATTATTCTGTAGATTCGATCTCGCACAACTTGAAGCCAAAGGGATAAAGATTCCATTCGGTTGTGATTTGCTTTCAAATTATTCTGTAGATTCGATCTCGCACAACTTAAAAACGGGTACGGATTATTAGGGATTGTTGTGATTTGCTTTCAAATTATTCTGTAGATTCGATCTCGCACAACTTTGGTCTGTGCATGACTGGTATTGTACCGGTTGTGATTTGCTTTCAAATTATTCTGTAGATTCGATCTCGCACAACCATACGGAAATGAAAACCTTATGACCAGGCGTTGTGATTTGCTTTCAAATTATTCTGTAGATTCGATCTCGCACAACCTAGCAAGAGGTAGGCCACTATGCGTAACAGTTGTGATTTGCTTTCAAATTATTCTGTAGATTCGATCTCGCACAACTTCTAATGTCCAAACAAGTCGTAAGCCTAAGTTGTGATTTGCTTTCAAATTATTCTGTAGATTCGATCTCGCACAACTCAGGTTATTGGAGGTCATTACGAAAACAGGTTGTGATTTGCTTTCAAATTATTCTGTAGATTCGATCTCGCACAACCAGTACAATAACAGGAATCAGGGGTATGCCGTTGTGATTTGCTTTCAAATTATTCTGTAGATTCGATCTCGCACAACATTTCCTATCTCTTTCATCAAAGCATTGGTGTTGTGATTTGCTTTCAAATTATTCTGTAGATTCGATCTCGCACAACCAATACGGCAATGTCATTTCCTACGAAATAGTTGTGATTTGCTTTCAAATTATTCTGTAGATTCGATCTCGCACAACTACCTTGTAGTTTCCAGCTGCAGCAAACCTGTTGTGATTTGCTTTCAAATTATTCTGTAGATTCGATCTCGCACAACTCTGGAAAATGACAAAACAACCCCAACCATGTTGTGATTTGCTTTCAAACTATTCTGTAGATTCGATCTCGCACAACTTCAACAGTTAGTGCTGCTGCTCCTATTGAGTTGTGATTTGCTTTCAAATTATTCTGTAGATTCGATCTCGCACAACAGTCCCCTTTCCGGGGGCTTCCCTTTTCTGGTTGTGATTTGCTTTCAAATTATTCTGTAGATTCGATCTCGCACAACTTGCAGAATACATAGTTGACTTGCATAATAGTTGTGATTTGCTTTCAAATTATTCTGTAGATTCGATCTCGCACAACTTACATTCACAGCAAAAGACTCAGTCTTTAGTTGTGATTTGCTTTCAAATTATTCTGTAGATTCGATCTCGCACAACTTAGAGCCTTATTTCGCCAAATGTCAGAAAGTTGTGATTTGCTTTCAAATTATTCTGTAGATTCGATCTCGCACAACTCAGTAACGTTTGACGTTACTATGGTAGTAGTTGTGATTTGCTTTCAAATTATTCTGTAGATTCGATCTCGCACAACTCAACAATTGCTTAGTAAAAGAAGAAACGCGTTGTGATTTGCTTTCAAATTATTCTGTAGATTCGATCTCGCACAACGCAAAAGCGTAAGCATTCTGGTGCAAGATTGTTGTGATTTGCTTTCAAATTATTCTGTAGATTCGATCTCGCACAACGATTTGTTGGCTCCTGCCGGTGAGTATGCTGTTGTGATTTGCTTTCAAATTATTCTGTAGATTCGATCTCGCACAACCGGAATTCCTCTCAGTGCTAAGAGCAATGTGTTGTGATTTGCTTTCAAATTATTCTGTAGATTCGATCTCGCACAACTTCAATTCCAGTTCTATTTACTGCTTCGAGTTGTGATTTGCTTTCAAATTATTCTGTAGATTCGATCTCGCACAACTTATTCAATGTTCCTTGCTGGATTGATTGCGTTGTGATTTGCTTTCAAATTATTCTGTAGATTCGATCTCGCACAACTCCGACACTTCCCATTCCTGACCGATCTTAGTTGTGATTTGCTTTCAAATTATTCTGTAGATTCGATCTCGCACAACCTGGCTACCTTGCTCCCTTTCCTGGTTTTGTTGTGATTTGCTTTCAAATTATTCTGTAGATTCGATCTCGCACAACTTGATGAATCATTATTGTTCATCAAATCATGTTGTGATTTGCTTTCAAATTATTCTGTAGATTCGATCTCGCACAACTGGCTAATCTTTAACCAACCCTAAAGGGTGGTTGTGATTTGCTTTCAAATTATTCTGTAGATTCGATCTCGCACAACCAGCACTCTTAGGAAGTGAAGCAGCTAAGAGTTGTGATTTGCTTTCAAATTATTCTGTAGATTCGATCTCGCACAACTTGATGAACAAAAAGCAATAGACAACCTCGGTTGTGATTTGCTTTCAAATTATTCTGTAGATTCGATCTCGCACAACCTCTTTCGTGTATGGCAGTGAAGATTCAGAGTTGTGATTTGCTTTCAAATTATTCTGTAGATTCGATCTCGCACAACTTATAGCTGCTCCAACTGTTTGTGTTTTGCGTTGTGATTTGCTTTCAAATTATTCTGTAGATTCGATCTCGCACAACTTGCAATCAATCTACGCACCCGGCCTTTACGTTGTGATTTGCTTTCAAATTATTCTGTAGATTCGATCTCGCACAACTATTCCGTTCAACTTCAGGAGGGATTCTTGGTTGTGATTTGCTTTCAAATTATTCTGTAGATTCGATCTCGCACAACTTAGATGTTATGGATTACAACGCAATTGTTGTTGTGATTTGCTTTCAAATTATTCTGTAGATTCGATCTCGCACAACCAATAATATGGAGCGCCTTGGTAAAGAGAGTTGTGATTTGCTTTCAAATTATTCTGTAGATTCGATCTCGCACAACGCCCACATCCCCCGGCTCATCGTTGGACCAGTTGTGATTTGCTTTCAAATTATTCTGTAGATTCGATCTCGCACAACAACTCCCATCGGATCATCAAGCAGTCTGGGGTTGTGATTTGCTTTCAAATTATTCTGTAGATTCGATCTCGCACAACGCAACGCCTTCGACAATAACCCCGTACCCGTTGTGATTTGCTTTCAAATTATTCTGTAGATTCGATCTCGCACAACCCAAACTTCATCTTTGGCCGTGTCGCCAATGTTGTGATTTGCTTTCAAATTATTCTGTAGATTCGATCTCGCACAACTGATTTGATTCGTTTCATTAGTTGATGATGTTGTGATTTGCTTTCAAATTATTCTGTAGATTCGATCTCGCACAACCACAACATCTTCAATTCCTTCTGCTGCATTGTTGTGATTTGCTTTCAAATTATTCTGTAGATTCGATCTCGCACAACTTGAAAGTTTTTTATCCTTCAGCCATCCCGGTTGTGATTTGCTTTCAAATTATTCTGTAGATTCGATCTCGCACAACAACAAATCATTCGGGCGATACGTGATCCCTGTTGTGATTTGCTTTCAAATTATTCTGTAGATTCGATCTCGCACAACTTCCAATTTTCCGGTTTGTATTTTGGATAAGTTGTGATTTGCTTTCAAATTATTCTGTAGATTCGATCTCGCACAACTCATGCCCAGGTAAGCAATGGCCTGTCCTCGTTGTGATTTGCTTTCAAATTATTCTGTAGATTCGATCTCGCACAACAGAAATCGCTAAAGCCTTTTGTGAATAAGGGTTTTAGCGATTTTTTGGATCGAAAAAATGATTTTTTTCTGCTAATTTCCCATCCTGTTAGAACAATTCCAGTTGTTGTGTGGGTATTGGTACTTCTCCACGTTTTTTCCCTTGAAATATCTCTATCATTCCAAATTGCTTGTCTGTGATACACATTATTCCTATGTGACCTTTGGGAGGGAGAAATGATTTTACCCTTTTTATGTGGACATTGGCATTTTCCTGGCTGGTTGAATGTCTTAAATAAATGCTGAATTGAAACATTTGAAACCCATCCTGAAGCATTTTTTTTCTAAAAATTGAATAGTTCTGACGGTCCCTTTTGGTTTCTGTCGGCAGGTCAAAAAATACCAGGATCCACATAATTCTATATGCATTTAATCGGTCAAACTTCATTCAAGAACCGGGTATAAGATTTTTCGGGACTTTCCTTCAAAACACTTACTTAAGGAGGCAGTGGTCCGTTGTATGGCATTCATTAAAGGACTTTTTTTATCTTCCATTATTACATCCATGGCAGGTATTTCTAAAAGTTGTTTTTTCATTGAAGGGGTCATTTCAAGAAAACTTCCGTTCATTTTTATAATGTTGCAAACAACCTGATCAACGAATGGCCGGTATGGCTCCATGATATCATCTGCCAGGCAATATGCATTGTATTGATTTCTATGAAATATTCCCAATGTTGGCAGTAAGCCTGAACCTATAAGATTTCTTGCCATCATTGCCCTCAAAATGGCATAACCATAATTTAATAAATTGTTTGGAGATGGGCCAAATCTTTCCCGCCGGAATTGCAGAAAATCAGGAAACAATATTTTCCAATAATAGGCGGCAGCTTTAGCTTCATGATTTTCACTATCCCCGCTTTTTACTTCTTTACTATAGTTCAATAAAAGGGTATTAGCAAGCCTTTGTTTTTTTAATAAACATGCCTGATTGTAAATTTTAGCTGATACCGTCTGCTGCCACAACTGCTTTTTTAATGGGATGGACGCTTCTATTTGTGCTTTAAACTTTTGGCTTTGCAAAGTATTTCCATCCAGGTTCATTAAAAGTCCTGTAGGATGATGGGTATCATCGCAGGTGATCAGTGCAACATTGTTTTTGATCAACTTACCAATTAATGCTTGGGTGATGGTGATCCTTGAATGGTCAAGGATCACCAATCCAAGATCCTCTATGGGTGCTTTAATGATTTCTTCAGCATCATTCTTTTGAATAAGAAGCTGATCATTTTCTGTACTCAAATAAGCAGGACTGCCGAAATACAATGTTCTTTTGATCACTTAATTATTGATTTAATAAGCCAATTTTTGAAAGCTTAATTTTCATGCAGACTTTTTTAATTATTTCAGGTTTTCCGACTCCTTCCGTTATACATAAGGATTTTGGGTATTCAATTATTTTTTCAGATTTATTATTAGATCCGTTCTCGTTATTGATTATTGCTGAGGAGTAATAATGCTGAACAAAATATGCTCTATTCCCCGTACAACTCACAAACCTATAAACCCTCACTGGATCTATTTTGCTCATATCCTCACCTTCAATAGGAACATACACCAGTTCATCTGGGGATAATACAATTAATAACTGATCACCCTCCTCATTCTTTTCCGGAACAGGTTTCCATCCCATTTTCAACCTTTCAATTGCTTCATTCAAGGGAATAGACGTATAACTTCTTTCACCATTTTCATTTTGATAGATGGCAAAATATAGATTGGTACCTTTATCTGCTTCCACAAACTTTTTATCCTTGTTGCCAGATTCTCCTACCGGAAATTTACTTCCTATGCTTTCAAATGTTCTTACTTTATAAATGGGCTGATGAAGTTTTCCATCATTCAATCTTTGTATGTTTTTGTTTAGGTCAATTATACTGTAAGTACCCCATTTATCAAACAGACTTAAATTAGAGTCTTTTCATTTTTCAATAAGTTCCTATGCCATTCCTCCGGTGTTAGATTGTTCAGTGCTTCATGAGGTCTTCTTTCGTTGTATTCGATT